>Ga0182792_1000047_pt1 | contig 113257 bp, 93 predicted proteins | sample Passage237B_FD_130497 | JGI IMG/M metagenome (GOLD analysis project Ga0182792, IMG submission 130497) | Cellulose adapted compost microbial communities from Newby Island Compost Facility, Milpitas, CA, USA - Passage2 37B (version 2) (version 2) ...
AAGCGCAGGGATAGTTTCCAGCGTGTTTTTATAATTTCTTGAACTCATTTATTTTTTATTTTAATATCCCCCCCCCCCCCCCCCCCCCCCCCCCCCCCCCCCATCGTCTGCCCCATCGAGCGGCAGCTCGCGTGGGCGTCGTGGGTCGCGCTGAAGCAGCGGCCCGCGACCCAGAGCTCGTCGCGGCCGCGCGGCACAAGCGTGCGGTAGGGCACGTCGTAAGCTTCGCCGCCCGGGATGTAGCCCCAAACGGTTTCCTCGCTCTTGCCGTCGGGCGCGGCGCGATGGTCCTCGATCGGCGCGCCGCAGAGCGCGATGCGGTCGTCGAAGCGCGCCACGCCGAGGCAGTCGTCCTTCGTGAGGCGGTATTCTCCATAGACGCGCCGCGTCTCGCGCACGCCGATCTGGTGGGACAAGCCGATGATGTTGCTCGCCGTGAAACCGGGCACGCAGTCCCGGAAAAACTTCTCGAAGATGAAGGCCTGCCGACGTCCCTCCCGCTCGGCCGCCGTGAGCTGTTCGAAATCGGTCGCGTCCACGTCGGCCACGCGCACGGCGACGGTCGAGATGCAGCCCAGGGCGTTCATCCTGTGCAGGCTGCCGGCTTTACGCGGCAGCGGGTGCGAGCCGGAGTCGACGGCTTCGGCCATTTTCTGCGCGAGCATCTTTTTTCCGCCCGCGGCCTCGTAGGCGTCGAGGTCGACGTTGCTCATGCGGAAGGTGGTGGTGAGCGTTTGCGCGGGCTCGAGATCGCCGGCGCGCTCGTAGGGCACCTCGGCCCAGTGGCAAAGGTCGGCGTCGCCGGAGGCGTCGACGAAACGCCGCGCGGCGATGCGCAGGAAGCCGCGTTTGGTGAAGACCACCACGCCCGTGATACGTCCCGCGGGATCGCGCTCGGCGTCCACGAGCGTGCAGTGCAGCAGAACGCGCACGCCGGCCGCCTCGAGCAACTGGTCCCAGACGAGTTTCAAGCGCTCGGGGTTGTAGTTCACGCCCGTGCCGGCGCCGTAGGTGTTGGGGCGAAGAAATACCGCGCCAGCGGCGTCGAGCGCGTCGACGACCCGATCCGGCAGGCCGCCGACGACCTTGCGCGGCCGTTCGCCCGGCGTGAAGAAGCCGTAGAAGGTGTCGAGCATCTGCGTGCTCGACCCGCCGGCGAAGCCGTGGCGCTCGATCAGGATGACGCGTTCGGCGCCGGCCTCGCGGGCGGCGATGGCGGCGCAGCAGCCGGCGGAGCCGCCGCCGACCACGAGAACATCCGCCGTTGCGAAAAGAGGAACCCGGTCCGTGGGGGGCATGCCGCGCGGATCAGGCCTCGACGGCGTCGGGAAGCCCGACGCGGGCGTAGAGTTTGGCGAGACGGTGGGCGTGTTCGTCGTAGGCGGCCTCGAAGAGCTCGGTGGCGCGGGCGGCGCCGACCACGGCGGCGCCGCTGAGCACCTTCGGCGGGCGGCCGGCGGCGACGAGGCGTTGCGCCACCTCCGCCTTGATTGCGTTGACCAGCAAACAGCCCCCCACGGTGGAGCCGGGCGCCACGGGCGTATCGAGTTCCTCGATACGCACCATCGCGTCGCCCACCGGGGCCCCGGTGTCGAGCACGAGGTCGGCGAAGTCCTGGAGCTTCTTGCCGTCGGGATGGCGCGAGGCGCTCGCGACGGAGTGGCGCGTGCTGATGACCGCGACGACCTTCACGCCCCGCTTTTGAAATTCCTCGGCCATCTCGATGGGGACAACGTTGCAGCCGGAGGAGGAGACCACGAGCGCGCTGTCGACTTCGGAGAGGTCGTAGTTGCGCAGGATGCGGGCGGCGAGGCCGCTGACGTTCTCGAGGAACATCGCCTGGCGCTGGCCGTTGGCGCCGACCACGAGGTTGTGGAAAGAGAGCGAGAGTTCGACGATCGGATTCCAGCCCGGAAAGGAACCGTAGCGCGGCCACATCTCCTCGGTCATGATGCGGGAGTGCCCGCTGCCGAAGACGTGCACCATGCGGCCGGCGAGAATGGTCTCGGCGAAGATATCCGCGGCACGGGCGACCAGCGGAAGCTGCGCCTCGACGGCGTCGATCAGACCGCGGGATTTCCGAAGGTAGTCTTGGGCGGGTGTCATAGGGATTTTGAAAGGGAGAGGAATGCGGCGCGCGCCGCGCCGAGCGCGCCGGCGCGGTTGCGAAGCTGCGCGGGAACCAGGCGCACGGCGGCGCCGCCGGGCCGCCACTCGAAGCGGTCGAGGTGCTTCCGCAGCGACGGAAAAAGGGCCTCGTCGGCGGCGGAGATCCCGCCGCCGACGACCACGATCTCGGGATCTAGCACGTTGACGAACCCGGCTACGGCGGCGGCGAGCGACTGTATCGATCTATCCCATACGTCGGTCGCGAAGGCGTCGCCCGCGGCGACCGCGGCGACGAGTTCGAGCGTGGTCGCGAAACGCCCCCGGGAGCGCAGGGAAACCGTGCATTCGCCGACGGCCAGCTCGAGCGAGCCCGGCGTGTTGACGATGTCGAGGGCGCCGAAGGCGTCGAGCGACACGTGGCCGAGATGGCCGGCGCGGCCGAGGTGGCCGCGGAGCAGACGACCATCCGCGAGCACGGCGCCGCCCACGCCGGTGCCGAGGGTGAGCAGGAGGACGTTTTCGCTGCCGCGCGCGGCGCCGAGCCAGACCTCGGCGAGCAACGCGGCCTGCGCGTCGTTGACCACCGACACGGGCGCCGGGGCCTCGAGCAGTTCCCGCCAGTGAAAACCTTCCAACCCGGGAAGCCGGCCGGGCATGCTGGCGATGGAGAATCCGTCGCGCGAAGGCAGGCCGGGCGCGGCGAGGCCGATCGCGGCGGGGGCGGAGCGAAGCTGGAAGCGCAACGCCGCCACCGCGAGCGCGACGCTCTCGCGCCAGGCCGGCGTGCCGTCGTCGCTCGTGGGCAGAACTTGTTCGCCGAGGATTTCGCCCTCGGTGGTCACGGCCACGGCCTTGATCCGCGTGCCGCCGATATCGATGCCGATCAGGTAGCTCACCAAGGCATCAGGTTGAGATTCTTGAGCGTGCCGCGTTTGAAGGAGCGGACGCTGCCGTCGACCATCGCGGCGCCGGCGGAATCGTTGAGACGATAAGCGATCGCGCCAAAGGCGCCGCCGATGTCGGGCGCGGTGGAGGGCACGAGGGCGTCGAGGTTGGTGATGTCGGCATACACCGAACCGTAGAGCGAGGCGGAGGCGTTGCCGTTGGTGGCGTCCTGGGTGCCGGTGACGACGAGAATCGTCATGCTCGGGCGGGCGACGCGGCTGCGGGGATAGACCGGCGCGGTGCCCGGAAACGTGGCGGTGCGGACGCCGGTGCCCGGGTCGTAGCTGCTGCCGGTGACGACTTGGTTGAACGAGTAGTGCGTCAACGCGTAGGTCGGTGGATTGCCGACGGACCCGGGAAGCGCGGCGGGGTCCTTGTAGACATCGTGACGCTCTCCCTGCGGACGATCCTGATCGATGTAGGAATCGAGGAAATCCATCCAGTAGATCGTCGGGTTGTTGTATTGGCCGGGCGCGAAGAAGTCCTTGTTGGCGTCCGCGTAGAGCTGCTGGCCCATTCCAATCTGGCGAAGATTCGAAAGGGAGTGCGTGATGCGGGCCTGTTTCCGCACGGAGCCGACGACCGGGATGATGATCGCGGCCAGAATGCCGATGATCGCGATGACGGTGAGCAGCTCGATCAGGGTGAAGGCGCGCCGCGAGAAACGGGGGGAAGGTGATGAAAGCCGATGCATGGTGGTGATCTCGTGGAGCCTGGAGTGTCGCCGGGGCTAGCATCAACCCGGCGACGGGACGCTATAATCAGACGTGCGTGCCGTGACGACGACGGCGGGCGGCGACGAGGGCGAGTCCCGCCACGCCGCCGAGCAGGGCCGCGGCGGAAGGCTCGGGAATCGTGCTGGCGGCGACGCCGGTGAAGCCGAGGGCGAACACTTGAAAGTTATATTGGGACGGAGAGCCGACGTTGTTGCCGGTGAACAGATCGTTCTCGAAATAGAAACCGATGCTCGTGATGCCGGTCGCGCTCATCGCGGCGCCGGAGACGGAGTAGTCGAGGCCCCCGAGATCCAGATTGAGGCCGCCCGAGGTGGCGGGAGCGATCGCCGCCCAGCTGGTTTCCGCCACATTCTGGCTGGCCGTGGTCGCGACGGTCTGGCTGGCCACGGGACCCGCTTCGGAAATGTAGTATTGTCCGTCCGCGGCTTGCACCACCCAACGGACGACGGCCCCTTGGTTGTAGCTGGTGTTACCGGACGCGATCGAGAAGTTGGCCTGAAGCGTGCCGATGTTATATCCGGCGGTGGCGCTCGGGGAGGTGCCGAGCCAGTCCTCCTGCCTGAAAACAAAATAACCGGCCAGACTGGCGGAAGTCGCGTTCGACCACGCCACGAAAGGGCTCACGATCTGAACGGAATCCGGAACCGCCGCGTTCGAACTCTGGCTTACCCGCTGGGTGCCGATGACCGAATTGCCCGCGCCGGTGGAGTTGTTGGTGATGATCTCGTAACCGCCGTAAAACTTGGGTCCGGAATAGCCCGCCAGCGGATGCAACGACGAGCTGTCGTTGAACGAATTCCGGTAATCACCGGTGATCGCATCGGAGCCGACCTTGGAGGCGGTGCGCTGAAAATTTTGATTGGCAGTGACGTAGTCGGCGCTGCCCGTGCTCGGCGTGGCGCCGAACGCGGTGATGGTGACGGGAGTCTGCGCGTGCGCAAAGGGCGCGGCGGCGAGGCCGAGGCCGGCGACGAGAAGGTTGGGGAGCTTGGTCATAAAGCAGATGCGGTGTTCGTGACGTGGATGGAGCGGGCCTTCAGGGGTGAAAGATGTCCCGTGCCATGGATTTGTCCCAAGCGCTCGGGGCGGGCGACGTGCCGTTGCTTCGACAAATTGAAATCACGTCCGAAGTCGGTGCGAACGCGCGGCTTCAACTGAATGATGCAACGCCGCGTCGTGCGCGCCGCCGATTGGTGTTCGTTTCAACGCCATCCCCCCCATGCGCCATCGTCCGACTGTTCTCCGTCTAGCCCTGTCGGCCCTCGCCGCCGCCTCCTTTGTTCACGCGGCCGGCTTCCCCTCGCTCGTGCAGTGGCGCGAGCATCACTTCGGGCTGAACTCCACCACCTCCGTCGAGGCCTCCACGAACGCCGATCCCGATGGCGACGGCGTGCCCAACCTCCTCGAATACGCTCTCGGCGGCGATCCGCTCTCCGCGAACTCCGCTCCCGCGCTCTCGGTGGAAACCTCCGGCGGCGTGCTGCACGCGAGCTTCGCGCGAGCGGCCGACGACCTCGCCTACGTGGTGCAGAGCTCCAACGATCTCACGCAGTGGACCGAGCTCGCGCGCGATCCCGGCGAGGTCGGAGCCGCCGCCCAAGTCGACGCGCCGATCGACGGCAACCGGAAGTTTCTCCGTCTCGAAGTCGTCCCGCTTTCCGTTCGCCACACACCCTCGCCCTCCCTCAAGGTCGCGACGCTCGGCGACAGCAAGACCCAGTATGCCGGCTTCGTGCAATTCCTCGCCACCGAGGGCAACCCGCTCTCCCGGGTGGAGCTTCAGGCCGACGGACCCATCGTGTGGGCCCGGCGCGGCGGGCGCTTCCGCCACGTCCTCGTGCCCGACCGGGAGGCCACGGCGGCCAATCTCGTGCCCGCCTACGGCGACGCGCTCGCGGCCGATCCGTTCTTCCGCGGCGCGAATTTCGGTTTCGCCGGCGACACCGCCACCGGCGTGCTCAAGCGCGTGGACGCCGTCCTCGCCACCGGCGCCCAGATCGTCGTCTATGCCGCCGGCACCAACGTCGGCACGACCGATTCCTCCGTCGCCGCCACCACCGCCGCGATCGGCGAGGCGGTCGATCGCATCATCGCCGCCGGCCGCACCTGCATCGTATGCACCATCGATCCGCGCGCGACCGTCGCCTCGAACCCCACCGGCTACCAGCTAACCCCGGCGCACATGCAGCGTATCCTTGATATAAATACATGGATCCGCTCCGAACTCCCGGCGCGGGGCGCCATCGTCGCCGACACCTTCGCCGATCTCGTCGATCCGGACAATCCGGTCTACGGCAACGCCCTCCCGCTCACCTTGCGCGACGGCGTGCACTTCGCCCCACGCGGCGCCTTCCTCGCCGGCGAACGACTTCGCGGCATCCTTGAGCAGATCATCGCGCCCGGCACCTGGTTCGATCCCGATCCGTCAAAGAACAACCTCATCCCCAACGGAGCTCTCGCCGGCACCGCCGGCGTCGTCGGCGGTTCCTGCACCGGCCAGGCGCCGACCGGTTGGTCGATCCTCAACACCACCCCCGGCGAGAACAACCCCGTGACCGCCGCCTCCTCGCTCGCTCCCGGCTCCGAGCCCGGCTCGCAGCTCTGGATGGTCGACATCACCTCCGCGGGCGGCGGCTCGTCCACGTCAAACACGCAGACGATCCGGCTTTATCCGACCGCCGTGAACGTCGCATCCGCCGGGCTGGCCCCGACGCAGTGGGTGTCGTGGTTTGTTGAATACGAGGTTTCCTCCTCGGAGATCGCCGGCTCGCTCCAGGCGACGCTCACCGCGGCCCCCGCCACGGCCAAGGATCTCGGCAACACGATCAACAATCGCGCCACCGAGCCCTGGCCCACGCGGGCCTACGGCGGGTGGTTCGAGACCACGCCCGTGCCCGTGGGCACCGCCACCACGCTCGTTCCGCGAGTCGACCTCGACATCCGTATCGACGTGCCGGGCTCCATGCAGGTGCGCATCAAGCGCGCGCTGCTTCGCGTGGTGGAGAATCCCGACGACCTGTTCTGAGCCCGGCCTTGTGCGAACGCGCGCCTGCCCGCCTCAACGCACCACCGGTCGCGGCGCGAAGATCAGGCCCGCCGCCGTGCGCACGTCGCCCGCCATCCTCCGCTGGGCGACGCCGACCGCCGCCGCCACCACGTCCTCCCACGGGATCGCGATCGTGGTGAAGTTCATGCGTTCCGCGATCGGCGCGTCGTCGAAGCCGATCAACTGCGGCGGCCGGCGCCCGAGCCGGCGCGCCTCGTCGAGCACCGCCGCGGCCAGACGGTCGTTGGCACAGAACACGCCGGGATAACCCAACACCTGCGAAGCCGTGGCCAGCGCCTCCTCGTAGAACCAGCTCCCCGACCTAACGACCTTCGCGCGCCGCTGCACCGCGAGAAATCCCGTCACGCGCAGACGATTGCGCACGTCGTCCTCCGGTCCCGAAAGCACCGCGCAGCGCGCCCCGCCGACGCGTTCACGCAACCACTCGCCCGCGGCGATGCCCCCGCAAAAATCGTCCACCGACACGCTGTCCGCGTAACTCGCCGCCAGACCGCGCACCGGCCGGTCCTCGAGGATCAGCACAAAGCGCCGCTCCGCCGCGAGCGCCTCCGCAAGCTCGGCCTGCTCCCAGAGCACCGGATAACGATCCCGCGGCACGTCGTCAGGGCCCGACACCTCGCCGGCCCATCGCGTGCGATGCTCGATGCCCGCGCGCTCCAGCGCTTCGCGCAACATTCCGAGCAGGCGCGCACCGAAACTGTCCGCGCGTTTCGCGCGATCGGTGAAAATCAGATCCACGCCGCGGCAGATCTCGCGCTTGCCCGCCACGTAGGTGCCCGACGCCGACCTGCGCTCCAGCCAGCCCTCCGTTTCCAATTCGCGGATGAGCCGGTGCGCCGTCTGGTAGCTAATTCCGTAACGCTCCGCGAGGGCGCGATTCGAGAGGAAGCGTTGCCCCGGCCGGTGGAACCCGTCGCGCAGACGCACGATGAGCCGGGATTTGATTTCGTTTACCGCGGCGCTGCGAGGACGAGGCATAGGCAGGCCAGTTATCATATCGGTTTTGAGATAAAGCGATATTTTAATTTTTGCCCCGCTCAGCGCTGGGACAAAAATTTGCGGCATGTCAGATCCCCTCGACACACTGGTTGTTGTCATCATTGGCGGCACCTCCGGGATGGGCCTTTCCGCGGCACGGGCCTGCCTCGCCGCCGGGGCATCCGGCGTGGTGATCACCGGACGCGACGCCGAGGGCGCGGCGGCCGCGCAACACGAACTCGGCGAACGCGCCGCCTCCTTGGCCGGCGACGCCGTCGAGGGCGACCATGCCACCCTCGCGATCGAGCTGGCCTTGAAACGCTTCGGGCGCTTCGACGCCCTCTATCACGTGGCCGGCGGCAGCGGACGCCGTTTTGGCGACGGCCCGCTTCATGAGGTGACCGACGAGGGCATCGACCAGACCCTCTCGCTCAATCTTTCCTCGTTGATCCGCTCGAACCGCGCCGCGGTGCGCCAGTTTCTCCGCCAAGGCTCCGGCGGCGCCATCCTCAACATGGGCTCCGTGCTCGGCTGGCGCCCCTCGCCGCAGTTCTTCGGCACACACGTCTACGCCGCCGCAAAATCCGCCGTCGTCGGTTTCACGCGCTCCATCGCATCCTACTACGCGACGCAAAACATCCGCGCGAACGTCCTCGCGCCCGCCCTGGTCGAAACGCCCATGGCCCGACGCGCCGCCGAGGACGAGGCGATCCGCCGTTTCGTCGCCACCAAGCAGCCGCTCGACGGTGGGCGCATCGCGCGTCCCGACGATCTCGACGGCGCGGCCGTTTTTCTCCTTTCGCCCGCCGCACGTTTCATCACCGGCCAGACGCTGGCGGTGGACGGCGGTTGGTGTGTCGCCGAAGGCCGCATCGCGCAGGAGCCCACTTCCTGACACCGCCGCGCGCCGCCCCGCTTCCACGAAACCCCAGAACCAAGACCACACTTCGATGAGCGTGAACCTCTCCTGCCTCTCCCCCGGATCGTCGTCGCCGTCGGGTTACCTCAACGACCGCCGTCCCGCGCCGCAGCGCATCACCCAGCGCGACGTCGCCAAGGCCGCCAACCTTCACTTCTCGACCGTCAGTCTCGCTCTCAGCAACAGCCACAAGGTCAACGCCGAGACTCGCGAGCAGGTCCTGCGCGTCGCTCGCGCGCTCGGCTACGAACGCGACCCGATGCTCGCCGCGCTCGCCTCCTACCGCAAGGGACGCGACGCGCCGGCCTATCAGGGCGAGTTCGCCTGGATAGTGCATTCGACGCCCGAGTCCGGTTGGCGCCAACGTCCCGGCAACGGATCCTACTTCGACGGCGCGCAGGCCATCTCGCGCGATTTCGGCTACCGCGTTTCGGCTTTCGATCTTAAGGACTATCCGCGTGGCGTCGACCGGCTCGCCACCATCCTTCGCAACCGCGGCGTCCGCGGCGTCTTTCTCTGCCCCGAAACGCCCGATTCACCCATGCTCGGCAGCGATCTCGGCGGCTTGCCGGCCGTCGCGATCGGCTTCGCCCTTCGCCGCGCGTCTTGTCCCGCGGTCGCCGTCAACCGCTACGGCGCCGTCCTCGACATCATCGAGCAACTCGCCGCGCGCGGTCACCGCCGTATCGGCTTTGCCATACCAAAATCCGCCAGCGACCACCTCAACGGCATCTCGCTCGCCGCGTTTCTACTTCACCAAAACAGCCTGCCCGCCGACGAGCGCGTCGTTCCTTATCTTGAGAACGAGCCCACCGAATGCTCGCTCCGCCTCTGGCTGAAACGCGAACGCCCCACCGCCGTCATTGCCGCGCCGGGCGACATTCCTCGCATGCTCACCAATCTCGGCGTTCCGGTGCCCGCGCGTCTCTCCATCGCGCTGCTCTCGCTTTCGCAGCCCGACGAAGTTTACGCCGGCATCGACGAATGCCCGCTAGAGGTCGGGCGCCGCGCCGCCGAGCTGCTCGTCTCGCAAGCGGAGACCACCCGCGCCGCCCAGGTCGGCCGCCAGCCCGAGATTCACCTTGTGCGCGGCATCTGGCGTGACGGAGCTTCCTGCGCCCCCGTCGCGAAAAACTGAATACACATCGCCCGGCCTTTTCCGTCCGCCACCCCTCGCTCCTCCGCACCCTTATTCATGTCGCCTCGACCTTTCGCTCGCGCGCTGGCTTTCGCCGGCGCTCTTTTTTGCTCCGTCGCCCACGCCGCGCCCGTCCTCAAAGTCGTCCCGGACAGGCCGGATTGGACCCAGTCTCCCGGCGCGCCCGTGCGTTTTCAGCTTTCGATCTCCGATGAGGGGCGTCCCCTCCCCGGCGTTGAACTTGCCTACACGCTCGGTCCCGACGGATATCCCGGCCCCGAACGCAAGATCGTCACCGACGCATCCGGCACGGCCGTGATCGATGGCGGGACGCTCGCCGAGCCGGGTTTCCTGCGCTGCTCCGCGCGCCTCGCCGCACCCGCCGCCGGCGGCGGCAAGCCCGTGCGCGGCACCGCCGCCGTGGGTTTCGCGCCGGAGAAGATCGCTCCCGTCCAGACCGAGCCCGCCGACTTCGACGCCTTCTGGGCCGCGCAAAAGGCCGAGCTCGCCAAGGTCCCGGCCATGCCCGAGCTCACGCCCTTGCCCGAGCTGAGCAACGAACGCTACGAGGCGTTTCATCTCGCGCTCCAGAACGTCGGCGCCTGGCGCGGTCCGACCCGCGTTTATGGCATCCTCACCGTTCCGCGCGGCACGCCCCCCGCGCCCGCGCTCCTCGCCCTTCCGGGCGCCGGCGTGCGCGGCTACAAGGGCTTCATCGATTACGCCAACCGCGGCTACATCACGCTCCAGATCGGCGTGCACGGCGTCCCGGTCAACCTGCCCGACGTCGTCTACACCGACCTCCAGGCTGGCGCGCTCATCGACTATCCTTCGATCGGGCTCGAACGTCGCGAGACCTACTACTTCCGTCGCGTCATCCTCGGCTGCCTTCGCGCGGTTGATTACCTCGCCACGCATCCGCGCTGGGATGGCAAAAATCTGATCGCGCTCGGAGGCAGCCAGGGCGGCATGCTCGCCATCGCCACCGCCGCGCTCGATGCACGCGTCAGTCATGTCGCCGCCAACTACCCGGCCTTCTGCGATGTCGCCGCGCCGCTCCAAGGTCGCGCCGGCGGCTGGCCGACGATGTTCAAAAACGACCGCCCCGGCGACCGCACGCCCGAAAAAATCGCGACGACCGCCTACTACGACACCGTCAATTTCGCCCGCCGCGTCCGCGTGCCCGGCTTCTACATGTGGGGCCACAACGACGAGGTCTGCCCGCCCGGCGCCACCTACGCCGCATACAACCTCATCCCCGGCCCCAAGACCCGCGAGATTCTTCCGCCACGCGGTCACGAAAGCGTGCCCGAGTTTTCCGTTCCCGTGCGCACCTGGATTCTGAAAAACGTCCCCGTCGCGCGCTGACCGCGACGGACGGCGTCGGCCTCGCGTCGATTTCAACTCGATGAAGCGCGCCGGGCTCGCGCGCGCGGGCTCGGTGTAGTTTCCCTCCCAATACGGCCGGACGCCCTGCGCCGGCCTTTGCAATCGCCCCCGCCGAACCCCGTCGGCTCACCCCAAAAAACATGAAAACCATCGCCCGACTCCTCGGCGCGCTAGGCCTCTGCCTTGCGTCGTCCGTCCTCTCCCGCGCCCAAACCCCGCTGCCTTTCGACGGCTTCGAAGGCTATTCCAACGGCAATCTCCACGGCCAAGGCGGCTGGACCGTCACCAATCTCGCCGGCGGCTCCCAGGCTTGGGTCGGCTCCAGCTACGTGCTGAGCGGCCTCAAGTCCATGTATCTGCTGGACGACGACAGCGCCAACAACCCCAAGGCCTGGCGCGAGCCCACCGGCACCAACCTCACCCACGGCCGTTTCGACTTTGCCGTGCTGGAGAGCACGCTCACCAGCGGACGCGATTATTGGACCGTTTCCTTCAGCAACGTCGGCTCCTCCACCGCCAACTTCAAACTCGCGCTCATTAGCGCCACCACGCTCGCGCTCTACGGCGGCTCCGGCGGCTCCACCTCGCTGGCCACCGTCGCCATCTCGTCGACCAGCTACGATCCCGCGGCGTGGAACACGTTTTCCCTCGTGTTCAACGAGTCCACCAACACCGCCGCGGTCTACCTCAACGGCGGCGCCACGCCCGTCCTCAGCGCGACCCACGCCGCCACCAACTGGAGCGCCGGCCGCTACACCTGCTCGCCGGGCAATAGCACCTTCACCGGCATGGCGGTCTTCTTCGACGAGTCGCTGCCCGAGTGGGAATACACCGAAAAACTCCGCTACGCCCCGCCCACGCTCGTCGCGCCCACCGTGTGGGCTCCGACCGCCGGTTTCAACAGCCGCACCTTCGCCACCGACGAGGACGTGATCGTGCAACTCTCCCCCACCGTCACTCGCACCGGCAATCTCGGCGTCGTCTCCGGCCGCGGCGTCCGCCTCATCGGCGGCGATCTCGGCACCACCTACCTCGCCGCCACCGCGCAGACGAAGAGCCTCTTCATCGAGGGCATCAAAGCCGACCACTCCGCCGGCCTCCCCGTCGTCAACGGCGTGCCCGTCGAGCTCGTCGCCACCCGCGGCGCCGGCAGCAAGGAGAAGGACGGCATGATGATCACCGGCACCACCACCGGCACCGGCGCGTCCGTCTATCTCCAAAACTCCTCCATCCGCGGCGTGCACGGCACCGCCAACGCTCACGGCGCCGCCGTCGCGATCTCGTCGATCGTGCTCAACTCCGTCACGCCCCACCCCACGCTGCCGAACCAGGGCACCTACAACGTCACCATCAACACCTCCGCGCCCATGACCCTGCCCGCCGGCACCAACTGGGTCATCGTCGGCGCCACCAACCAGCCCAAGCTCGCCGGCACCTACAAGATCATCCTCTCCTCCGCCACCACCGCGTCCTCCTTCACCGGCGATCGCTGGGACACGTGGAATCCCCTCCCCGCCTCGCCTTTCTCCGCCGGACTCACCGGCACCGGCGGCTACGTCTGGCCGAACGACCCGAGCATCTCGCCGCTCCACGCCGACGCCTACCAGTCGATGGCCGAGGGCATGTATGAGATCGCGTATTTCTATCGCGTCACGATGGACAGCAACGCCGAGTGCTTCCTCGGCATGAACCAGCTCAACACCCAGGGCATGCGCAACCTCGTCATGACCCGCGTGAACATGTCGGTGAACAGCATCTACCCGCAGAACTACGACTCCGCCTCGATCTACCTCGGCACCACCACCGAGACCGGCGGCGGTTGGGGCACCAACGGCTTCCCCGTCACCCTCGATCGCGTCTATATCAAACCCCGTGCCGGCCGCGGCGTCGTCCAAGCCGTTTGGCCCGGCGCCGGCTCCACCCGCGGCGGCGTGCCCGTCGGCGCCCTCAGCGACGACGGCGGCGCGACCGCCTACTGGCCCGCCGCGCTCGGCGTCACCGGCGTCGTGACGAAGTCCACCCACGTCAACGGCTACCCGCTCGAGCCCGGCTACACCAACCGCGACTACGCCAGCCTCTCCGGCTCCAACACCCCCGGCCTCAACTACGTCTCGCCCGGCTACTCCTCCGACGCCGTGCAACCGCTCGCGATGAGCACCATCACCGGTGCCCCCGCGCTCACCACGATCAACGTCGCCTCGTCCTCCGCCGTCGGCACGCTCGTCACCCGCCTCGACGTGAACTTCACCGGCGCCGGCCACATCATCGACCTCGCCCTCACCGATCCCTCCGGCCGCTTCGGGATCGACGCCAACAACAAGCGCAACGTCGTCGTGAAGACCGCCCTCGCCTCCGGTTCCTACCCCGTCACCGCCGTGGCCACCCAACAGGGCAACACCTCCAACCAGATCACGAAGAACTTCACCATCGTCGTTCCCTGATCCACTGACCGCCCGATACCGTTTCACATCCCGTCATATCAAAACCCGGAGGACTGCGATCCTTGTAGGCCAGGCCGCTGGCCTGGCTGCCCGACCAGCGGTCGGGCCTACATCGCCGCGGAGTTTTGATACGTTTGAATGCGAAATGGCATGATCCTTCACACGAAGCGGCGTATCGATCTAGTCGATACGCCGCTTTTTTTCGGTTGGTAGGGCGGGACCGCCGGGCCCGCCGCGTCGCCGCTCCGCTATTCGCCGCTCCACCACGACGGGCTCAGAGAGTCACGTCGCCCTGTCGTAGGCCGCGAGCGACACCACATGAACCGGCGGCTGCCCCGCCAGCACACGCGCGAGATTCTCCATCAACCGCTCGCCCGCGCGCAGCGCCTCGTCGTCGGTCGGTCCCGCGAGGTGCGGCTGCAAAAACGCCTCGTCCAACCCGCGTAGCGGCGATTCCGGCGGCAGCGGTTCCTCCCGATACACATCCAGCCCAAGCCGCAGTCCCCGCTCCGCCGCCACCCTCGCCAACGCCGCCTCGTCCGCCACCAAGCCGCCGCGCGCCACGTTCACGAAGACCGCCCCCTCCGGCAGCAAACGCAGCCGCCGCTCGTCCACCGAGCCGGCCGTCGCGGGGGTGAGCCCTTCCGCTTCGATCAAAATTTCGCTGTTCGAAAACAACACGTCCAACGAGTCCGCGTGCCGCACCCCAAACGCCGCGTAGTCCTCCGCCGACACTCCCTCGCTGTAAGCCGCGATCTCCACGCCGAAGGGCCGGAGCAGCGGCACCAGCGCCCGCGCCACCGAGCCGAAACCATGGATGCCCACCCGTCGCCCGAAGAGAGTGCGCGTGCCATGCGGCAGCGCCGACCATGCGCGCGAATCGTTCGCCACGAGCTTCACGTAGTGCGGCGTGCGCCGCAGCGCGCACAACACCAGGTGCAGCGCCGCCTCCGCCACCGTGCGCCCGGGCAGATCCCCCCAGTTGCTCACCACCACGCCGCGCTCCAACAGGCTCCGCGGCACGAGACCACGCACCGAACCCGCCACGTGACACACCGCGCGCAACGCGCCGGGCTCCTCCGGCAAGCGCGGCGTCACCCATCCGCTCACCACGATCTCGATCTTCTCCGCGCGCAGCCACTCCGCCCACGCCTCTCCGCCCAGCTCCGAAGGCCAGGCGCGCAAACCCGGCAGCATCGCCTCGAGACGCGCCCGCGCCTCGCCGGGAAAGAATCGCGCAAACTCCGCCTCGTTGAGCGCGATCACAGCAGGCGGCGGCGCGGGCTCTTTTTTGACGGCTTCCTGACTGGAGGACAATTCGGCACGCATGAACGCGGACCTAGCGCGCGGTGCGCTCCGCGAACAAGCCCCGTGCGAGTCGATTGGTTGAAACGACGGCGTCTTGTGCCGCTCTCGACATGGCACACCGTTTGGCCCGATGCCGCTTTCGTTGCCCCGCCGACTTTTCCTCGCGCTCTTCTTTTTGCTGTGCGCGCTCACCCACGCACAGGCCGCGTCCGTCTTCACGCAGGCCGTGATTGACGAGGCCGCCGCGTGCAAACTCGTGCGCTGGGGTTTCGGGCCGAAGGTCGACACCGAGTTTTCCTCGTTCAACACGCTGCACGACAGCCGTGCGATGTATTACCTCGCCCTCGTCGCGCGTCTCGACCCCGAGGCCCGCGCCAGCGACGGCACCGAGCCCGCCGCGCGCGCCCTCGAGCACGTCCGCCACGTCATCGCCGGCGGCAACGAACCCATGGCCCGCGGCGTCATCGCCGGCTGGGCCGACAATCCCCTCGCGCAAACCCTCGCGCTCGTGCGCCGCACGCCCGCGCTCTGGGATCGCCTGAACGCCGACGAACGTGAGCGTTGCGACTGGCTCATGCGCGCCCTCGCCGCCGCCGGCAACTACTGCCACAACCAAGCCGCCTACATCAAACGCGACATCCCGCAGGCCGAGGCCTGGGGCAAGGCCTGGAACGCCAACCACGTCGAGGGCTACGTCGGTGTGATGATCGCCGCCTGGCACTACTTCGGCGGCGCCGACGCGGTGAACGCCGAGCTCGCCTCCTTCGACTACGACCGCTGGCTCGGCGAGTTTCGCCGCCTAGGTTTCAACCACATCGCCGGCTGCTGGGAGATGGCCGGCAAGAAGCTGCTCGAGGACGGCGGCCGCGACGCCGGCGGCGGTTACGCGGCCGGCATGCGCCCACCGTTTGTCTATCAGCGCATCGAGCGCCCGCCCGGTCTCGATCCTTGGTCGCGCGCCGATCTTCTCGGCGAGACGCGCGTGCCCTACGAGCCGATGGCCCTGCTCGGCGCGCTCGTGCACCGCATGTGGCCCTACATCGTCGTGAGCGAGTTTCGTATCGACGAAACCCTTACGGCCCGCACCGCCGACGGCTCGCGCAGCCCCTACGAGGGCCGCTGGGGAATGGGATACGAGTTCATGTCCTGGGACGCCGGCGGCGCGCGCAGCGACGCGGGCTACGTCTACGAGGGTTTTTTCAACGAGGTGCTCACCCGCGCGACCATGGAGGCTCTCGGCACCTGGCCCGCCCAACCGACCGACGAGACCAACCGCCTCCACGCCGCGATGTTCGTCGGCGGCGCCGATCTCCTCTACAAGATGGATGTCGGCTGGCACGGGAAGAAGAACGGCAAGCCCTCCTTCCAAGGCGTGTCGCCCAGGGGCAAGATGGGTTTCAATTTCGTGCGCGACATCTTCGAGCGTCTCCAGAGCCACGACTCCGCACCCGCGATCGACACCCCGCCCGCAGATCAATCCGCGATCGTCGGAGAACGCGTCGTGCTCCGCGTGCTCGGTGGCGCCCAGCCCGCGCCGAACATCCGCTGGTTCAAAAACGGGAAACTCGTGCCCGACGCGACCGGCCTCGAACTCGTGTTCCCCGCGGTCACTCCGGAAGACGCGGGCGTTTATACCGTCTCGCTCGAAAACGCTCTCGGCCGCGTCGAGACCTCGCCCGCCCAACTCACCGTTCGTCCCCGCTCCTGACCACTTTAATCATGAAGATCCCACGTCTGCTCGCCCTCGTTCCGCTCCTCGCTCTCGCCGCCTGGCACGCGCCGCTTCGCGCCAGCGATCCCCAGCTTGTTCCCGTTCTCGAAAACGGCGACTTCGAGGACGGCCAGATGGGATGGAAGCTGATCGGCGCGCCCGCGACCTCCGCGACGATCAACGGCGCGGCCGCACGCAACGGCCGCTTCGGCCTCACCATCACCGACAACTCCACCGAAGGCTTCGCGCGCGCCGAGAGCAAGCAACTCCCCACCGCACCCGGCCGTCGTTACAAACTCACCTTCTGGACCCGCACCCAGAGCGAAGGCACTTACGGCGGCATCTCGGTGCGCTTCCTCGACGCCGCCGGGGCGACCGTCGGCGAGCCCAAATCCACGCACGCCCAGGCCATCAACACAGAGGGCCAATGGCAACCTTTCGACCTCACCGTCACCGCTCCGTCCGGCGCCGCCTCGGTCAAACTGCTGATCCACACCTACTCGAAACAGGAGGGCGTGCTAGACGTGGACGATGTCGTTTTCTCCGAAATCGACGGCGCCCTCCCTCCCTCCGCCTCCACCGAGGCACCGACCGCCACAGCACCCGCTACATCCGCCGCCGTTCCGACAGACGGCGCCCGTGGACTCTACATCGTCATCAAGGTCGACGACCTCATTGCCGCTCCCGGTGGCGTGCCTCCGCGGTGGGAGAGGTTCGTCTCCTATCTTCGCGAGCGGCGAATCAAGTCGGCCGTCGGCATCATCACCCAATCCCTCGAGGCCGATAATCCGGCCTTTTTTTCTTGGATCAAGGACGCGCACGCGAGCGGCCTCGTCGAGTTCTGGCACCACGGCCACACGCATCGCCAGTGGAAGGATAACGGCGCCGACGTCTTCGAGTTCAAGGGCCCCGCGTATGAGGATCAGCGCGCCAACTTCGTCCTCGGCCAGCGCCTCGCCCGCGAACGACTGGGCTTTGCTTTCGCCACCTTCGGCGCGCCCTTCAACCTCACCGATGCCGCCACCGTTCGCGTTCTCTCCGAGGATTCCGACATCGTCGTCTGGCTCTACGGCGACAAGGTCGCGAACGCCGGCAAGGTCGTGCTCGATCGCGACTGGGGCGTGAACATCGAGAACCCGATCTTCGTGCCCAGCCTGGAAAAATTCGCCGCCGGCTACGCCGCCACCTCGGCCTCGCGCCGATACTACGTCATCCAAGGGCACCCCGCGCAGTGGGACGACGCGCGCTTCGCGGAGTTTACGCGCATCGTCGATTTTCTTGTCGCGCACGAAGCCCGCTTCGTCACGCCGGCCGAACTCGCCCGGGCGCTCGGTTCCTGAGCCTTTCCCGGCTTCTCGTTTCACTCCGCCGCTTGTTTCCGCGTCTCCGCCGAAACGTATCTTTTTATCGATACGCACCGCCGTCGGTTCACGACGGCGGTGACGTTCACCCAGGCGCCACGTAGCCCTTCGGTCCGCCCAGCGCCATCCAGCGCCGGTGCACCACCAGCAGCGCGCCGAAGGCCAGGAATGCGAGCCCCGCGCCGGCGAGAAAGGTGTGGCGATACACATGCCCGGTCAGGTCGAGATAACGCCCCATCAAAGGCGGCAATACCGCGAATCCGCCCGCGGCGACCAGGCCCGCCGCCGAGGCGAATTGCGCGAACTTCTCCCGCGGATAGAGCCGTTGCCCGATCGAGGCTGTCGCCGTGAAATACACGCCCGACAGGACGCCATGCGCCACGAAGGCGACCGCGAAACTTCGCGCATCGTCCGCCGCCAGCCCCGCCCAGAGCGCCATCGCCCCGTAGAGCGCAATGGAGATGATGCCGAGCCGCAGCGGGTGCAGCAGATCGGCCAGCCAGCCGAGGAAAAACGACATGACGAACGAGATCGTGAACACCAAGGAGAGGTATTTGCCGTAGGCGTCCATGCTCATGCCGACGGACTTCGCGTAGAAGACGCCGAAGGTGTTGACCGGCCCGAATGAGATCATCGCCAGCGTCGTCGCGGCGAAGATCCAAAGGTAGTGACTGTTGGCGAAACACTCGCGCGCATAGGCCACGGCGCCCGCTGCGAAATCTTTAAGCACCGACGCGCCATCGCCCGTCGCAGGCGGCGGCGGCGGATACTCGCCCTCCTTCACCCGCAAGCACATCAGCGTGAAGCCGCCGCCGTAGATCACGCCCACGCCGCCGAAGATCCAGAAGGCGTATTCCTCCGCGTGCCCCATCAGCCAAAAGTTGAACACGACGCCGGCCGCCAAACTCACCGCGCGAAACAGCCCGAAGAACCGCCCGATCACCTCCTGCGGCACGACGTCGTTGATGAGCCCGCCGAGCACGGCGTTCGCCACCACGCTCGCGATCTCGAACACCGTCCAAAACAGCCCGAACGAGATCAGCACGCAGGCCGATTCGCCCGGCGACCTGGCGCCGAGCCAAGCGTGCAACAGCGCCCCGAGCCGCGGCGTGAAGGCCAGTCCGACCATCGAGAGCGCGGCGATCGGCGTCGGGATCAGCAGATACGGGATCCGCCGCCCCCAACGCCCGCGATGCCGATCCGAGCGCACGCTGACGATCGGGCCGAGCACCATGCCGAGCGCGGCGGGCAGGGAACCGACGAGCAAGCCCACGATCATGTCGGTCGCCTCGAATTTTTTGAGGAACAACTGCGCCACCGGCACGACCGAACGTTCCTTCAGCCACCACGCGAAATCGCCCCATAACAACCAGGCGAAAAGCGCGACGAGTCCGGCCGTCGTGTAGGTCAGCGTGCCCGCCCGCCACACACGTTGGCCGGAGAACGGAGAGCGGGAGGGTGAGGAGGAAGCGGCCATGAGAACATAGCAGCCCTACACCTCCTGCGTCCTCGTGCAGCTCGCCGCGCCGGCCAACCGGTTGAAATCATCTCCCGGAAGCGCCTCCGGCCAGGATCAACCCGAATACACGGGACTCCCCTCGCACCGGATGTAATCAAAATCCGGATACATATTCCATTCCGAATGTCAGCCTTCCTCGGAAAGCTTCAGCACGGCGCGCACCTCGGAGATCAGGCGGCGCACCTCGGAGAGGATGTCCTCGATCTCCTCGCGCGCCTCGCGTCGCCACTCGGCGTCGGCGAGATCCTGTTCGTCGGCGACGTCGAGACCGCCGAGCGCGTCGCGCAGGTGGCCGCGCGCCTTCTTCAGGCGCGTGAGCGTGGAGCCCGCGCAGAGCGGGTCGGGCGGCCAGTCGGAGGCGTCGTCCATGGTGCCGAGCGCGCCCGCGAGTTTGCCGCCGGCGATCATCACGCCGTCCATGACCGCGCGGAGCGGATGCTCCTCGATGTCGTCGTCGCCCAGCCAGCCGCGCGCGTGCGACTGGTCGCGGAGGCGATGCGTGAGCGCGTTGCAGCGCTCGACCAAGGGGTGCCAACGCTCGTCGCGAAAACCCTCGTCGTTCCACGCGTCCGCCGCGGACGCATCAAGCGCCTCCTCCGCGGCCGCGTTCATTTCCGCGATCCATTCCGCGCGTTCCGCCTCCTCCTCGGGACTGAGCGGCGCCGGATCGGGCTCGCCGCGCTCGCGACGCAAACGGGCGCGTTCCTCGTCCATGACCTGCGCAAGGTCCGGATCACGCCCCGCGGCGCGCTCCCGCTCCATCCGCGCCTGCACCCGGTCCAGCAACAAATCCATGCGCGCCTGTTCGGCGTCGGCGGCGGCCTCGGCCGCGCTTTGAGGCGTATCGTCTTCGTCCGGATCTTCCGGCGTTTCGAGGGACGACATTGAAATCGCCTCGGCCATGCGTTCGATCGACTCGCGGGCCGCGTGTTCGTTCGCCTCACGTTGCGCGCGCTCTTCGGCGGCGCTCATGCGCCAGGCCGCGTCGGGATCGATTTCGATCCGGTAGGCCGCGGACTCGATCACCACGCGCCCGTTTTGCTCTCCATGCCACTCCAGATAGAGGCTGTTGCCCCAATGCCAGGGGAAGCGCTTGCCCGCGCGCACAAGCCGCAGCACCTCCTCCATCGGACAATCCGGCACCTTCACGCGCCGCGAGGCGGTGATGTCGCCGACCACTCCGCGCTGCACGGTCGCGAAACCCGCCAAGGCGTCCGACGCTCCGGGCTTCGGCCCGGGATTGGTGAAGCGGATAAAATGGCCGGCCACGTCCCGCCAGGCGTCGCCGCGAAGATCGAGGATCACCGGCTCTGCACGGCCAAGGAACCACAAACGGCCCGTCACGCGACCGCGCACACGGTTGTCGATCTCGCCTCGAACCAGTTGTTCGTCGATGCGCCAAGCCATGCCCTTACTTTGCGCGTCCGGCGAGTCTCGCGCCAGTCCGCAATACGCGGCCGGGCCCCGTTTGACCTTGCCCGAACGACTCCCTTGGCTCCCCTCCCCCCGCGCCATGACCGTCCCCTCCCTCACCGCCCCTGCCTGGCGTCCCGCCAAACTCGCCGATGCACCAATCGTGCTTAAGCTGATGCAGGCCTTCTACGCCGAGGAAGGCATCGTCTTCGACGGCGCGACGCAGGGCCGGGCGCTCGACGCACTGCTCGGCGATCCCGCGTTGGGCGAGGTTTTCCTGCTTCAGCCGACGGAGCCGGACAAAACCGCGCACGCCTTCGGGCACCTGGTCCTCACCCGCGGGCACAGTTTGGAGTTCGGCGGCCGCTTCCTCCTCCTGGATGAACTCTATCTCGTTCCCGAGCTGCGCGGCCGCGGCGAAGGCACACGCGCGATCGCCTTCGCCGCCGATCATGCCCGCCGAAGCGGCGCGCACGCGCTGCGTCTTGAGGTTTCCCGGCACAATCCACGCGCCCAGGCGACCTATCTCCGCGCGGGGTTTGTCCCGGAAACACGCGATCTCATGACCCTCCGCCTCGACTGAGCACCCGACGTTTTCGTCATGTGCCGTGGCGCCGACCAAGCAAAAGGCTCGACCTCGCCCCCGGCTCCACTCGAAGTTTTCCACGCTTCTCGCCCCATCGCGCGGAGTTCCAAGCGGGCCTATAGCTCAATGGTCAGAGCAGGGGACTCATAATCCCTTGGTTCTGGGTTCGAATCCCAGTGGGCCCACCATGAGCGGGGAGGCATCAGGCAAGACCCTGATAATCAGCGGGTTATTTATGAGACGAGCAGTAAACCATCAGGACGCTGATGTCCGCCGGATTTACTCCGCTGATTCGGCTCGCCTGCCCAAGCGTGACCGGACGCGCCTCGGCCAATTTGGCACGACTCTCGGCGCGAAGTCCGCGCACGGTTGTATAATCGATATCCGGCGGGAGCTTGATTTTCTCGATATCGGCCAAGCGGGCAATCTGCCGCTCTTCTCGAGCCAAGTAGCCGGCATAGGTGACCCGATAATCCACTTCGGCTCGATCCGCCGGCGACAACTCCCCCGCCTCGGGTATATGGGCGATCAACGCTCGCCACGCCGCCGGAAGAGAGCCCGCATTCGGCGGGGTGGAAAACGTCACCGTCCCATCGGAACCGGCTCCTGTTGAGCAAGTGGCTCCCCCACCCTCCCCCGCGCCAGCCTTGGGCTGCGCGCTATGCAGGCGACGGAGATGATCGGCCCAAGTTCCGATTCCCAAGCCGGCCGAAGAGGGAAGCCGCGTCTCCTCCAATCGGGCAATCCACTGCCGGATGCGTTGCGCCTTCTCTTCGATACGCGCCAAACGAGAAGGCGAGAGCAGGCCGCAGGCGCGGGCGTGATGGATAAGTCGCAACTCCGAGCTGCCGTGATTGAAAAGGAGCCGATGCTCGGCCCGGCTGGTAAACATACGATAGGGCTCCCGTGTGCCCTTGGTGACGAGATCATCGATCAAGACCCCGATATAGCCCTCGTGCCGGGCGATCACCAAAGGCGCCTCTCCCCTGCCCTTGCGGGCGGCGTTCACGCCCGCGATCAGGCCTTGGCACGCCGCCTCTTCGTAGCCCGAAGTGCCATTGATCTGACCGGCAAAAAATAGGTTTTCCACCTTCCGCGACTCGAGCGACGGAAACAACTGGGTGGGCGGCGCAAAGTCGTATTCGACCGCGTAGGCCGGGCGCAGCAGCTCCGCACGTTCCAATCCCGGGATACTCCGAACCATTTCCACCTGCACCGCGAAAGGCAGCGACGTCGAAAGGCCGTTGATATAAAACTCATTTGTCGCCCTGCCCTCCGGTTCGAGGAAAAGCTGATGGCGCGGCTTGTCCGCGAAACGCACGAACTTGTCCTCGATCGAAGGACAATACCGAGGCCCCACCCCCTCGATCTCGCCCGAATACATCGCGGAAAGATGCAGATTGTCGCGAACGAGACGGGAGGTGCGCTCGGTGGTATAGGTTATCCAGCACGGCACTTGGTCGCGTCCCGGATCCCACCCCAGACGCTCTTCCCGCAACCCCGAAGGCCGGCCCGGCGCCTCGGGCAAGGAATGTTCCACGTGGAACAACGCCTGCGGATCCCGGGTGTCGTGGAACGCGAACAGCGTTGGCACCGGATCCCCATATTGCGGCTCCATCTTGGAGAAATCGATGGATCGCCCGAGAATACGCGGAGGAGTGCCGGTCTTTAGCCGCTGAAGCTCAATTCCGGCCTCCAGAAAGCTGGCCGAAAGGGTCTTCGCGGAGAAATCGCCGAGCCGGCCCCCTTCATTCTTGTTTTGGCCGATATGCATGAGGCCGCGCAGGAAAGTGCCGGTCGTCACCACCACGGTCCGCCCGCGGAAGTCGAGATCGAGATTGGTGCGCACCCCGAGCACCCGGCGCATTCCACCGGAGCCTTCGCCGAAGATCAGACCCGTAACCGTGGCTTGGAACAGGTGCAGGTCGGGCTGAAGCTCGAGGGTGTGTTTGAGCCGAAATTGGTAGGCCTTCTTGTCGCATTGCGCCCGCGGCGACTGGACCGCGGGGCCCTTGGATTCATTCAAAAGGCGAAATTGAATCCCGGTGAGGTCGGTGTTGATCGCCATCTCTCCCCCCAACGCATCGATTTCCCGAACAATCTGCCCCTTGGCCTGGCCACCGATAGCCGGATTGCAGGACATCTGCGCCACGGTATCGAGATTGCCCGTGAGCAACAAGGTGCGGGCTCCTGTCCGGGCGGCCGCCAAAGCGGCCTCACAACCGGCGTGGCCGGCTCCACAGACAATGACATCAAAAAGCTGATCGAAAGAGGCGGACATGAGTCGGCGGATAGCCGCAAGAACGCACGGAAAGCGCAAAAAAGAAAACCACGCAGAAAGCGCCGGCGCCACCGCACCTCCCGCCCGGTCCTTACGGCATCACGCCCAATCGGCAATCGCCGCTACTTCCCGATACAGAAGGTCGCGAAAAGCGAGTCCAACATCCGCTCGTTGTCGATGCGGCCGGCGATCTCGCCGAGCGCATCCATCGCCGCACGCAAATCGGCCGAGACAAGTTCAATCGGGGAGGGTGGGGCGGCTCGAAGCCCATCCAGCGCAGCCTGCAAGCTCGCCTCGGCTCGCCGCAAGGCGTCGGCGTGACGGGCGTTCACCGCCAACTGCTCCTCCGCGGCCAAGGCCGGGGCGAAGGAATCCGCACGCGCCACGATCGCCGCACGCAGTTCCTCCAATCCAGCGCCCGTCCGGGCCGACACATAGACCTGCGGCAAGAGCGACCCGAGGAGCGGGGGAGCGGGCAAAAGATCCGCCTTGTTCAAAACCAGAAGCGTGTTGTCCGGCCGCAGATAGGGTGCCGTCTCCGCAGGCAGCTCGGGAAGAGGCTGGGTGCAGTCGACCACCCACAGCACCAAGTCGGCCTCGGCCAAACGCTCAAGGGACTTCTCGATGCCCAGACGCTCGATTTCACCGGGTGTGGAGTTGAGGCCCGCCGTATCGATCAAACGCAGCAGATGGGGACCGATTTGCATCGGCTCTTCCAAAAAATCCCGCGTCGTTCCCGGCTCCGCGCTCACCAAGGCGCGTTCGCGTCCCACGAGGGCGTTGAGCAGGCTGCTTTTGCCTACATTGGGAACACCGAGGAGCACGGTCTTCAGCCCCTCGCGCAACAGGTCTCCGTAGCGATGAGTGGCGAGCAGACGATTTGTTCCACGTAGAACATCCGCGATGCGGTCGACCACTTGGCCGCGATCTTCGGGGGGAAGGTCTTCATCGGGAAAATCGATATAGGCTTCGATTCGCGCCAAGGCCTCGAGAACCCGTTCGATCAAACCTTCCAGATGCCGTCCCAGCGCGCCCTGCAGTTGTCGCTGCGCGGCGGCCAAGGCCCGTTCACTGCGGGCATGGATCAGATCCATCACCGCTTCGGCCTGAGTCAGCTCGATCCGGCCGGCCAAGAACGCCCGGCGCGTAAATTCACCCGGTTCGGCGGCCCGACAGCCGCGAGCAAAGAGATCCGCCAGTATGAGCTGCACGATGAGCGGATTCCCATGCGGCGTAAGCTCCAGCACATCTTCGCCGGTCGATGTCTTCGGCCCAGGAAAAAAGGTCCAAACCAAGTCATCCAAAACACGGCCATCCACCCCGTGGTAGAGACCATGCATCGCCCGTCGCTCGGGTAGGGCGGGGGACTCGCGGCGGAAAATCTCCTTGGCCAAATCCCGGCACGCCAGGCCACTCACCCGCACCAAAGCAAGCGCCGAGGTGCCTGTCGGCGTCGCCAAAGCGGCGATCGTATCCGTTGCGGAAAAGTCCATCGTCGCTCCCGCTGCCTCAGTGTCCCGCCCCAGCCAAGCTCAAGCTCGCCAAGGCCTGTTGTATCGGAATCGGATGCCGTTGACGATCCAGAAATACGTTAACTTCCTCGTATCCAACGTCTTTTAGTGTCTCCAGCGCCGTTACGAAACGATCGGCGACCCGTTCCGGCCGATGCGCGTCGGCGCCGACGACAACAGGGATCCCGCGTTCCCGCATGAGACGAAGCTGCGATTCGCCCGGGTTCATCTCCGGAAGCGCCTTCAACAACCCGCTGGTGTTGAGCTCCATCGCCACACCGGTCGCGGCGATACGGTCGAGCGCCTTTTCGATGAAGGGTTGGATGCGCGGGAAATGCCAGTCGATCGGCGACTCGTTTTTCACGAGATCGGGGTGGGCGAGGGTGTCGAAGAGTCCTGTTTCAGCCGCCTGCGCAAGGTGGTCGTAGTAAAGCTGCTGATACGCGAAAACGTCGCCCGTAAAATACCGCTCGCGATAAAACCCGACCTGGTAGTGCACGCTGCCGAGCACATGGTGAAGCGGAGCGCGCCGGTGGAGTTTCTCCAGCCAAGGCTCCACCCCCGGGAAAAAGTCGCTTTCCAAGCCGAGGCGGACGTCGAGTCGCCCGGCATAGGCCTGCCGCGCCCGGTCGACCATCGCGACGTAGGTGTCGAATTCAGCGTCGGTCATCCGAACGTCGGCCGACCAGCCGTTGGGCAGCGGCGCGTGACAGGTGAAAATGATGCCGCGCAACCCGCGCAGCAGCGCGATCTCGCAATACGCCTCCGGCTCGCCCACGGCGTGTTTGCAGAGCGGAGTGTGACAGTGGGATTCGTAGAGGATCGGTGCGGACGAGACGGGCATGGGAACGCCCAAGATGGGCCACCCGCGCCGTCCGGCGCAAACCGAAGAGGCAGGTATCCGCCCTTGCCGCGAAATCCGCGGCCGGCCGTCCTCCGCCTCAGCGGGCGCGGATCAACAACAGGGCCCGGTCGTCGTGTCGCGGAGCCAGCGTGCAGAACTGCCGCAGATAGCGGTTCACGCGCCGCAGGATCTCGGCAAGCGGCTCCTTCTGGTGACGCCGCAGACTGTCCGCGAGGCGATCGCGGCCAAACTCGTCGCCGGCCGCGTTGCAGGCCTCGTTGATGCCGTCGGTGTAGAGCGCGAGCAGGTCGCCGGCGGCGAGCACCACGCGTCCTTCGTCGAGGGTCGCCTCGAAGAGCTCGTCCGGCGCCATGCCGAGGGCCATGCCGCCGTCGCCGAGCAACACCGGCGCTCCGCCTCCCTCGCGGAGCAGCAGCGCGGGCTCGTGGCCGGCGCGGCAGAAACGCAGGGCGAGCGTATCCAAGTTTAGGATACCGTAGAAGAGCGTGATATACATGCCCGGCGGCATGTCGGGCTGGAGGGCGCGGTTCACGCGTCGGAGCACCGCCGCTGGCGAAAGTTCGCCGGGCGCGCAGAGGCGCAGGCTCGCGCGGCAGGCCGCCATCATCAACGCGGCCGGGGCGCCCTTGCCGGACACGTCGGCGATCACGAAACCGTGGTGGCGCTCGTCCACCGGCAGCACGTCGTAGTAGTCGCCGCCGAGCTGCTGGGAGGGCTGGGAAAGCACCTCGACCTCGATGCGTCCGAGGGGCGGGAACCGGCTGGGCAGGAGATGCTGCTGCACGTCGCGGGCGAGCGCGAGTTCGCGTTCCTGCGCCTCGCGCGCGCCGGCCTCGGCGGCCTTGCGCGCGGTGACGTCGGTGATGAGCCCCTCGTGGTGCGTCACCCGTCCGTTTTCGTCGACACGCACGATCGTGTGGTCGTCGACCCAGCGCACCGAGCCGTCGGCGCATTGGATGCGGTATTCCTGGTTGTATTCGAGATGTCCCGCCGCGGCGTGCGCGTCGACCTCGGCGCCCACGCGTTCGCGATCGTCGGGATGCGTGATGTCGCGGAAGCTGATGCGCCGGGAGATGAGGTCCTCGGGCGAGTAACCGAACTGGCGCACGCTCGCGGAGACGAACTCCACGGGCCAGTTGCCGCCCTCCGCACGCCAGAGCACGACGACGGAAGGCGAACGGTCCACGATGCGCGCCATCTCCTCGAGCCGGGCGAGGGCGGTTCGCAGCTCCTGTTGCGCCTCGCGTCGGATCGAGATGTCGCGACCGACGCCGAAGAAGGCGCGGCGCTTGTCGCGGTCGGTGTAGGCGGAGCCGGTGGAGGCGTGCCAGATCCAGCGGCCGTCGCGGTGGCGGGCGCGGTATTCGATCCCGTCGCCGTCGCCGCCGGTTTCGAGCGTGCGCGCGAAAAACGCGTCCCACATGGCGACGTCGTCCGGATGGATGAAATCGCGAAAGAACGAACCGAGCACCTCGTCCACCGGATGCCCGAGCTTGGCCGTCCAGGCCTGCGAGACGAACTTCACCCGGCCTTCGGGCGTCAGGGCGTAGAGGATCTCGCTCGCGGTTTGGATGTAGGTGCGCCACCGCGCCTCGGTGCGTCGCAACTCGTCCTCGGCGAACCGTCGCGCGGTGATGTCCTCGAGCATCGCGAAGTGATGCGTCACGCGTCCGGTGGTCGGCGACCGCACCACGACCACGGTGAGTATGCCCCAGACGATGCGCCCGTCGGGGTGAAGGTAGCGCTTTTCAATCGTGAAGGAGTCCCGTTTGCCGGCGTAGATCTCGGCGTTCATCTCGTCCTGCCGCTTCCAATCCTCCGGATGGGTGACGCGCTGGACGTTGCGGATGTCGGCCGCCTCCTCGGGAGTGAGGCCGATGAGTTCGCAGAAGCGTTTGTTGACGTGGTTGACGCCGGCGTTGCCGTGCTCGTCGACCTCGCGCCAGCTCAGGCCGATGGGCGAATGGTCGAACAGGAGCTGAAGCTCGCGCGTCTTCTGGGTGAGCTGGCGCTCGACGTTGATCAACCGGGTGACGTCGGTGCGGATCGAAAGATAGCCGAGCCGGCGTCCGCCGAGCCCGAGCAGCGGGATGATCGTCGAGTGAACCCAATACAAGCGCCCGTCCTTGGCGCGGTTGCAAATCGTTCCGCGCCAGGTTTCGCCGGCGAGGATCGTTTTCCAGAGTTCGACGTAATAGGAGTCGGGATGATGCCCGGATTTGAGGATGCGGTGCGTCTGTCCGATCAGCTCCTCCTCGGAATAGCCGGAAATTTCGCAGAAATTCCGGTTCACATAACGGATCACGCCTTCCGGATCGGTGAGCGCGACGATCGCGTGGTCGTCGAGACCCCGGCGAAGCCACGCCAACAACATGGGTTCATAACAATCGAGCGTGCTGTCCAAGGACATCGCGGTGGCTTCGGGCATGGCGGGAAGGAGGCCTTAGGAAGCACGCCGCGGGCCGCGGCTCAACCCTTGAGAGCACCTGCCGCGATTCCGCCGACCAACTGCCGTTGAAGCAGCACGTAAACCAGGAGGATGGGCACCGTCACGACGACCAGGCCCGCGAAGAGCCGGGCCTGGTCGCCGCCATATTGCGCGGTGATGGCGAGATTCGCGAGGCCCAGCGGCAGGGTGCGCGCCTCGCCCGAACCTCCGCCCACCAGCATGAAGGCGAAAAAATATTCCTTCCAGATGCCGATGAACTGGAAGATCGCCACCGTCACGAGACCCGGTCGGGCGAGCGGCAACATCACGCGTCGAAACGCGGCGAACTCCCCGCAGCCGTCGACCACCGCCGCCTCGTAAAGCGTGCGCGGCAGGCTGCGAAAGAAACCCGCAAGGATGAACACCGCGAAAGGCAGGCCGTTGGCGGTGTAGACGAGGATCAGCCCGAGTCGCGAATCCAGCAGGCCCAGCGCGCGCAGCTCGAAGAACAGCGGCACCATCGCGAGCTGCGCGGGGATCATCAGCCCGGCCAGAAAAAGCAGGTGGGCGGCCCGGCCCAACGGCAGCCGGAAACGCGCGAGCGCGTAGGCCGCCGGCGCGCCGAGCGCGAGGATCAACACGACCGAGGCCGCCGTCACGAAGACGGAATTGAGAAACGCCTCGCCGAGTTGCGCGCCATGCCAGGCGCGCTCGTAGGCGCCGAAATCCGCCTCCGCCCAGACCGGCGGGGCGAGCGGGTCGCGCAGGATCGCCGTGTCGGATTTCACCGACGAATACGCCACCCAGACCATCGGCAGGAGGGTCCACGCCGCGTAGCCGAGCAACACGAGCGCGAGCAGGAGTCGCGAAACGCGAAAACCGGCTCGGGGCGGGGTGGGGGAGTCCGGACGCGAGAGGTTCACAACTCCACCGTCTCCTTTCGCGTCGCGCGCAGCACCGCGAGGCTCGCGATGAGCACCATCAGGAAAAGCAGCACCGCGATCGCCGCCGCGCGCCCGACCTGAAACTCCGTGAACAAGGTGCCGACCATGAAGGTGCCGAGCGTGTGCACGCCGGCCGAGGGATCCTGCGAGGTCAGCAACCACACCAGCTCGAAGGCGTTGAGGCCGCCGATGACCAGAAACACCGCCGAGATCACCAGCACCTCGCGTATCAGCGGAAGTGTTACGAGGAGGAACTGGCGCGGCTTCGAGGCGCCGTCGAGTTCGGCCGCCTCGTAGAGTTCGCTCGGCACCGCCTGCATCGCGGCGAGGTAGAGCACCAGGTTGAAGCCGCAGGCCATCCAGAGATAGATCGGCACGAGCGACCAATAGAGATTCGCCTGCGCCAGCCACGCGTGCCCGTGGAACGAGTGGAACCAGTTTTCCAGCGTGCGCGGTCCGCCCAACAACTCGACCAGGTCGCCGCAGGCGACGAGCGTGGCGTTCACCAGGCCGCTTGTCGGCTCGTAGGCCGCCAGCCAGATCAGGGCCGCCGCGATACCGCCGAGCAGATTCGGAAACAGCAGCACCACGCGCAGCGCGCCGGCGCCAAGTCCGCCACGATGGACATAAGCGGCCAGACCGAGCGCCACCGGCACCACGACCAGCGGCGGCACGAGCATGAGGAAAAGGTTGTTCCGCAGCGCCGACCAAAACACATCGCTCTCCAGGAGCAGCCAGCGGAAGTTGAAACGACCCGCCCAGCTCATCTCGCCAAACCCGTCCCAGCGCGTGAAGGCCCATGCGAAGGCCGCGAGTCCGGGCAACAGCACGAAGGCGGCATACAAACCGAAGGCCGGTCCGACGAAGCCGAGGCCCTTGCGCGCGCCGAGTCGGCCGAGCTGCTCAGTCGGAGCCGCGGACGGAACGGTCACACCGGCCCCTGCGCCCGGCCGCCGGCGCGACCAGCCGAGCCAAACGACGACCCCGAGCAGGACCGTGCCGAGCGCGGTCGCCTTCCAGAAGTGACGATTTTCCACGTGGTTGGGTCGCGCCGCACGGGCGCGTTCGACCGTCGCGGCGGCCTCGAGCTTTTCACCGAACTCCTCGGGCGTGATCCGTCCCGTCATCAGCAGGTAGCGCGCGTCGGTCAGCGCCTGCGAAAGGGTGGCCTGCGCGGCCGAGGCGGGCGACGGCGCCGCGTCGAAGGCCGCGCTCGCGGCGGCAAGAATCGCGGCGGTGTCGGCCATGCGCGGCGAGTAGTCGTCCGGCCCCGCCGCAAGCAACGCGGTCGGCGCGTCGGTCAGCGCGGCAAAGCGGCGGACCCGTTCGCGCGAGGTGAGAAAGCGGAAAAAGTCGACCGTGGCCCGTTCGCGCTCCGGATCGCCCGTGCGAAAAAGAAAGTAGTAGCCGCTCTGCGCCTGCACCGTATCCGCCGGAGTGATACCGTCCGGGAAGACGGGAAAATTCATCGCTCCCAGCTCGAAGTCGTCCGGCAGGCGCCCGCGCATCTCGTTCGCGAACCACGACGCGGAGAGCGTCATCGCGCAGCGTCCCTCGAGAAAGGCGAGTTGCGCGGCGGTGTGCGTCATGCCCTCCCAGCCGCGCACGAGATGGCGCGTCGAGACGCGTTGGAGCACCTCCGCGGCGCGCACGAAACGCGGATCGCTCCGCGCGCCCGGTTCGAGGGCGTGGTAGGCCGCGTATCCATCCGGCCCCACAAGGTTGTGGTGCGCCGCGCGCAGGATCGCGTCGCCGTAGCGCATCGTCACTCCGGGCAGCGAGAGCGGCGCGAGTCCGGTCGACTCGATCTTTTCGCAGAGCGCGAAAAACTCGTCCCAGGTGCGCGGCAGGTTCCAGCCGTGTTTCCGGAACAGCGCCTTGTCGTAGAAGATCGTCCAGATCGCGTGCGCGAAGGGCACGCCATGCACGCGCCCGTCCGCGGCGCCCCAACGCGCGAGCACGCCGGGCCGGAAGGTGTCGCGCCAGCGCGCGTCGCCCTCCCAGTTGGGGCCGTCGAGCGCGGGTCCGAGGTCGAGGATGCGTTCCGCCTCGACGAGACGCGGATATAGCAGGACGGCGTCGGTCGCGTCGGGGAAATCGCCGGCCATCACGCGCGTGCGGACCTTGTCGTTGATCCGGGGGTCGCCGTGCAGATGCACGCGCACGCCGGGCCGCAGTTTCTCGAATTCCCGCGCCGTCTCCTCGAAAAACTCCGCCCCGTAGCCGGCGACGAGCACGGGGATGTCGAGCGTCAGGACCCCGGGGGTTTTCCCCGAATACGTTTCCGCCCCGCGGGCACCGGCCGCGAACAGCAGGCAGAAAGCGAGAAGGAATCGGAGCGAAAACATGGGGCGACGCGACGGAACGGTGGTCAAGGTGGCTCGCGCGGAGAGGCGGCGGCAATGCGCAAACCGCTCTCATGGCGCCCCGCGGGCTCCGTCGCAGCCTTGCCTTGAGGCGACGCGACGGGTTGCTTGGCGGACCATGTTTCAGGTCACCTTCTCCGCCCAGGCGCTCGGCGAGCTGAAGAAGCTCGATCCGCTCGCACAGCTTTCCGCCATCGATCCGGTGGGCAAGCTGCGGCCCGAAGAACTCGCCCATCCCCGCGAACCGCTCGGTCGGTTCGTGCGCGCGGGGAAGACGCTTTACCGCCTTCGCGCCGGAGAATTGCGCTACTATTTCGAAGCGCAGGGCGAGGACACGCTCCACGTCGTCTACATCCTGCACCAACACTCGCTCGAGGACTTCCTCCTCCGCAATCGCCTTCCCGTCTCCGAAAGCCAGCTCGTCGAGCAGCACTCGAAATTCTGGAAATACCTCGAGACGCTCACGAAGTAGACCTTTCGTTTCCACCAACCCCGCCCGACGTCTCGTTAACCGGCGCGTCGCGGACCACATTTCCTCTTTTATTCGGACCTCTCCGTCACCCATGGCCTCCAACTCACGCCCGCCGCTTATTGACGAAGACTACGAACCGCCGCTCGACCCGGCCGAGGCCAGCCGGATCTATTTCCTGCCGAACCTCATGACCGCGGGAAATCTCTTCTGCGGTTTCGTCGCGGTGATCATGTGCATCCAAGCGCACTACGCGATGCGCGGTTCCGACGTCATCAGCATCGAGGCCGCCGACCTGTTCAAACGCGCGGTTTGGCTGATCTTCGGCGCGATGGCCTTCGACGCGCTCGACGGCCGCCTCGCCCGCATGGGAGGCAAGGAATCGTTCTTCGGCGCCGAATTCGATTCCCTCGCCGACGTCGTGTCCTTCGGTCTCGCGCCGGCCCTGATGGTGTTCTTCCTCATCCTGTCGCCGACGCAGGGTTATCCCCATTTCCGCGAAATCGGCTGGTTGCTCGGTTTCATCTACCTGCTTTGCGCGGCGATCCGTTTGGCGCGGTTCAACGTCATCACGCATCCGCTGCTGCAAAAACCCGGCGTCCGCTCGAACAAGGACTTCATCGGTCTCCCCGTGCCCGCAGCGGCCGGCACCGTGGCGGCGCTCGTGCTTTTCCTGCTCAACCTCGCCCAACACGACCGCTCGTTGCAACGCTGGGCCCTGATCCTTCCGGTCCTGATGCTGCTCATCGCCGTGTTGATGGTCAGCAAAGTGCGCTATCCCAGCGGCAAACAGATCGATTTTCAGACGAAAACGAAGCTCACGACGCTCATTCTCTACGTCATCGCGGCCGCCGCGGTCGTGGTTTACAAGGAATACGGCATGCTCGCCGCCTGCCTCGGTTACGTCTTCTACGGGCTCGCCCGACACCTTCGCCGTCCCCCGGAAGACACGAATTCGTCGATGTGAGCGACCTTGGGAACAAGTCTGCGAACAAAACCCAACAACCCGTTCGCTGGGCACAAGTCCCGCCTTGCCGGCCAAAATCCCACCCTTGTTCGCAAACCCGGCCGACCCCGTTTTCAGAGGAGAAACGGGGGGTTGTTACACTTGTTCGCAGGCCAGAAGAAGAGGTCTGACTTAAATTAAAGGAGAAGGAATAACGTCTGTCTTGGGCAAAACTCCCGCCAAACCCCGGCCCGCTTCCGTCCCTCCCGTCGTTTTTCCCCTTCCCTCGCGACCGCGCCCTTGTTCTCTCTAGCCCTTACATTTTTCACCAGAGCTCTAGACCGGCCAGACCCGCCCAGCCCAACGCCTTCGCCCCCATGAAATTCAAGATCAACCGCGACCACTTCAGCAACGGCCTTGCCCAGGTGCTCAACGTCGTCGGCTCCAAAGCCACGATGCCGATCCTCAGCAACGTGCTGATCGAGGCCGAAAAGGACGGCGTGACCCTCACGACGACCAATCTCGACCTCGGGATTCGCGCCAAGATCAAGGCCGAGGTGAAGGAAACCGGCGCCGTCACCCTTCCGGTCAAACGCCTCGCCGGCATCGTCCGCGAGCTGCCGCAGCTCGACGTCTCCTTCGACGCCGCGCCCAACCACCAGGTCAAGCTCACCTCCGGCGGTTCGATCTTCCGCATCATGGGCATCGGCAAGGACGAGTTTCCCCCGCTGCCCGACTTCGGCGACGACAAGACCTTCACCCTCGAGCAGGCCGAGCTCCTCGGCATGCTCAAGAGCGTCGCCTACGCGCAATCCACCGACGAGACGCGCTACATCCTCAACGGCGTGTATTTTAATTTCCGCGACGCGAAGCTCTCGCTCGTCGCCACCGACGGCCGCCGCCTCGCCCTCATCTCGAAGGAACTCGAGGTGCCCGCCGAGAAGGCCGGCGCCATCATCCTTCCGGCCAAGACCGTCTCCGAGCTCCTCCGCATGCTCGACAAGGGCGAGAAGCTGAAGGTCTCCTTCAACGAGAGACGCGCCGCTTTCCAGATCAACGCCGACAACCCCGACAGCGGTCTCGTCGACTCGATCTACCTCTACAGCAAGGTCGTCGAGGGCAACTACCCGAACTACCAGCAGGTCATCCCGAAGGAGACCCACCAGCGCGTGAAGCTCGAGCGCGAGCTCTTCACCGAGTGCGTGCACCGCGCCGCCCTCGTCTGCTCCGACAAGAGCAACTCCGTGAAACTCAAGCTCAGCAGCAACCTCCTCGAGATCAGCGCGAGCAGCCCCGACTTCGGCGAGGCCCACGAAAGCATGGCGATCGCCTACAGCGGCCCCGACCTCCAGGTCGCCTTCAACCCCCAGTTCCTCATCGATCCGCTCCGCGCCCTCACGAAGGACGAGGTGTATTTCGAGCTGAAGGACGAGGTCAGCCCCGGCGTGATCAAGACGCTGGAAAACTTCGTCTGCGTGGTGATGCCCGTTCGTATCAGTTAACTCAATACGCATGCGCCGCCCGCGCGAAGGGCGGCGCCCCGGGCGGGCCCGCCGACTTTCCGGATCGAACCCCGCCGAATATCGGGTCCGGGTCTCGCCGGCTTTCCCGCTCCGTCCGCCGTGGACACCCCATTGATCACGCCGATCCTTTTCCTTCTTCCCGCGATGGTCGCGTCGCTGGTGCTGATGCGCGTGAACCAGCATTTCGCCTCGCCGACGCTCGCGATCGTGAACCGTTGGCTGCGCTGGATCGTGCTCGCCGGAGGATCCGCCGAGGCGATGTTGTATTTCGGCTGGAGCGAACGCCCCTTCGGGGTGCTCTTCGTCGCCTCGCTCATCGGCTGGTTTCTGCTCGAAAGCATCTACCACTGGGCGGCCATCCACGCGATGAGCGTCAGCCCGCTGCCGCTTTTCCCCCGTTTCACGCTGAACCGCGGTGGCGACGAGTGGCCGGTGCAAAGCCGCTTCATGCGACTGCGCGACCAAATCCGCGCCGCCGGTTTCAAGCATGTGCAGGCCCTGCGCGCGGAGATCGCGAGCGGGCTCCATGTCCGCTCCTCGTATTATCACGACGCCGAGGGCACCACGCGTCTGCAGGTCACGTTTCTTCCGCAGCCGATGGGCAACGTCACCGTCTGCCTGCATCTTGTGACGCAGACGGTGGACGGGCGCCGGATCGTGACGGACAACCACCATCTGCCCTTCGCCGGCTTCTATCCGGAGAACTGGCTCGTGGAGCGCCGTCCTTGGTGCCGGTCTTTCCCCCGTCTGCTTGCCGAGCACCGCGAACGCCTGGCCCGGTCCGGGGCCACGCTTGTGCCGTGGACATCCGAACCGCTGGAGGACGTGAACGCGCAGCAGGCCGAGCTGGAGCGCCTGAACACGCAACTGGGCTTTTTGCTTCCGAGTCCCGAGCATGAGGAACGAGGGCGCATCAGTTCCGAAGGTCGTTACCGCGTCTGGAAGGAAATGCTCAGCCTCAACTACCTCGGCCGCCCCGCCCGCTACGAATAGCGCACGTCGTCGCGCCCAAAAAAGAACCCGGGTGCTTCGCCGGTCCGGGCGGCCCGACCCAAGCGAAACATCCACGCTCCGGCGAGCAGCATGAACGCGCCCACTCCGAGGGTTTGCGCCGCACCGGCCAACGAGCCGGTGAAGGGCGTGATGCAGAGCACCAGCGTGCCCACGAGCAGCAAAAACCCGCCGAGCACGATCAGCTGGCGGAGGTCGTTCGCCCGGCCGACCTCCCGCTCGAAGTCCACCGGCCGGTGCATGCGCGCGAAGAAGACCGAAACCTGCTCACGGTAGGCGGCCGTCGCTCGCGACCATCCGATGAGCGAGGCGAAAAACGCCAGCGATCCGGGGCCGAAGGTCAGGCTCACCGTGGTCTGGAAAGCAGCAGATTCAGACTCGCGACCGCGCAGGCGATTCCGACGGCTTGCCCAGCGGCATGGCGTCCACGTGGGCGGAATAAAGCAGGCGAGCGACCATCGGCGGCAAGAACCACACGACGGAACCGAGCAACATGAGCACCGAGCAGAGCAGCGCGGCCTTCCGCACGTCGCGACCGTCCACGCGCACGCTCGACAAGCCCTCGGCCCCGATCACCGGCCCGGGATTCCGGGCGCGCGTGAGCGAAGCGATCCAATCCTCCGGCCGCTCTCCATCGCAATCGGGCGGCGAAGCCGCGCCCTTCAGCTCGTCGAGACAACGTCCGCCGGGATAGGAACGACGCACGCGATTGGGGCTCAGCGGAAAGACGCCGCGCCGCCAGCCCGACGTCTCGAATCGGCGGCGTTCATGTGGCGCGGTCGTAGATTTCGAGCGTCACGGGCTCGCGCAGCGCCTGGCCCGAGAGGAATCGCTCGAGGTTATCCATCGCGAAGGCGCCGATTCGCGGCATCATGTCGCGAGTGGGACCGGCGATGTGCGGGGATAAAATCGTGCCCTTGACCGTCCACCACGGCGAACCCGGGGGCGGGGGCTCGACGATCAAAACGTCCAGCGCCACGCGCAAACGTCCCGACAGGGCCTCCGCCAGCAGAGCCGGCTCGTCCATCATGCGTCCGCGGCCCACGTTCACAAAAAGCGCCCCGTCGGGCAGTCGCGCGAGCAACGAGGCGTTTATCCATCCCTCGTCGCCCGGGACGAGCGCCTCGCATTCGAACAACACGTCCCGATCGGTGAAAAGTTCCTCGATCGAAGCGGCCGGGGTCATGCCCGCGGAGCGCACCACGTCGTCGGGCACGCCGCGCGACCAGCAGACGATGTCGCAACCGAAGGGCGCGAGCAACCGCGCCAGATGCCGCGCGACACCACCGCAGCCATGCACGCCCACGCGTCGGCCAAACAGCGTTCGCGTGAGCGCGGTCTGGACTCCGATACCCGCCGCGGCGCCGCGCTCGCCCAGCCACGACGCGAGATCGCGGAGCGAGGCGAGCGCGAGCAGCAGCGCATGTTCGGCGACCAGGGGAGCCGCGAGACCGCCCCAGTTGGTCACCCATCCCCCGCGCTCGATAAAACCCCGCGGCACCAGGCGCCGCACGGAACCGGACAGATGGCAAACGTAACGCAGCGGACAATCCTCGCGCGCCAGCCAGTCGGCCGGCAGCGGCGGCGTCGTCCAGCCCGACACGATCACCGCCGGCGCGACCCGGAGTAAAACCCCGCGCCAGTCCTCGTCCGGCCCGAGCCGCGTCGGGTCCACGACATCGATCCGCTCCGAGAGCCGCACGTCGGGGAGAAACAAATCCAGCTCTCGCTGGCTGATCGCGAACAGGATACGACCCGCGGCCGGAACCGAGGGGACGAGACGAGGGGAAGACGCATGCATGGGGGCGCGGGCAATGCATTCCCCGCGATCCGCCCTGGCGACACGCCCGCGATTAACACAGGTTAACCCATCACGTTTCCGACGGCGCCGCGCGCAGCGATTCGCCCTCGTTCCAGAGGCCCTCCACCAGGATGTAACGCGGCTGCTCCGGCACGCCTTTCTCGCCGCGCTGGATGGCGGACACCAACGCGTCCACCGCCACCTCGCCCATGTGGATCGAGTCCTCGAAAACGCCGGACAGCCCCCGGCTTTTCCCGGGCAGGGTGGGGCACACGATGCCAAGCTTATCGGGTATCCGATTCTCGAATACACGCAACCGATCCAGCGCCTCGTATTCGCCGGTGATGATGGCGTCGGGCCGGTGGCGTTTTATCCACGCCACGACCTTTTCGGACGAGCGGCGATACGTGTCGGTGAACACCGGCACGCGCGGCGCCCGGCCCGAGTAGCCCATCTCCTCGGCCAGATACGCGGCGAGAAAGTTCTGGTCGGTGCGCAGATCATGCAGCTCGGAAAACGCGTAGCCTATCCGGTTATAGCCGCGGCGCCGAAGTTCGCGCATGCAGCGCACCGTGTTGCGATGGTGCGAAGCGGTGACGGTGTGCAGGCGGGGCTCGGCCAACGTGTAGCCGAAGGTGACCGCCGAAAGGTTTTCCCAGGGGAAACGCATGACCATGGACGCCTGCGGCTGGGGGCAGAGCAGGACCCCCTGGATGTTGCGCGCGCGGAGAATGGCGCCCATGCGCCGCGAAGACATTCCGCGCGCGTTCAGGTCGATCGTCTCCAGATTATACCCGTGATGGCGCGCGCGGGAAACCGCGCCCTGGTAATAGTCGCGGTAGTGGGGAAACCTGTCCCAGACGTAGCCGCCAGCCGAATTGACCAGCCACGCGAGCCCGCCTTGAAAAGCCTGTGGTCGCAGCCTCGTGCGATAGTTGGCCAACGCGGTGAGCATCGGGTCCGGCGCGTAGCCGAGCCGATCGGCGATGGCGCGGATCTTTTCCCGCGTCTCGGCCGGGATGCCGGGATGATTGCGCAGCGCGAGACAGACCGTCGTGCGGTGCACGCCGGCGACCTCGGCGACATCCTTTTGCGTCACGCGTTTCAGGCCCATTATTAAACTGTGTTAACGCCGTGTGAATTGCCGGGCCAATCTTTTCGAGTCCATCTGACGTGAACGGCGCCGCGCGCGATCGCGCGAACGCCGTCCGTCCGTTCACCCAATCTCACCCCGCCCCGATGAAATCCATCCTATCCGCCCGCCTCGGTCCCGCCGCCTTCGGCTTGGCGCTTTTTGCCTGCCCGCTCGTGACGCCCTTGGTCGCCGCTCCCGTGACAACGTGGACATCGGGCGCCGGCACGGTCACCGGTCTCGACACCGCGAGCCCGTCCTTCGGCTCCGGCTCCAACCAAGCCCGCGCCAGCTTCGCCGCCCAGACCTTGAGCGAGGTCGGCGATTCGCTGGTGTTTTCCGGCGCGGTCACCTTCGTTTTTCCCGCCGCCACCAACGGCGGCGACGGTTCGTTCCGCTGGGGATTGTTCAACGCCAACGGCAGCTCCAACGACAACGGCTGGTCCGGCTATCTGACCGCGAACAAGCTCACCGGCTCGGTGCCTCTTTACGAGAAGGACGGGGGCGGCGGCTGGACCTCCACCGGCAACTTCACCGCGGTGACGACCGGCATCACCGGCGGACGCAGCAACTACGCGCTGAGCTCGGGCACCTACAGCATCAGCTTCACCTTGGTCCGGGTGGAGACCGGATTGTCCGTGAGCTGGTCCCTCGTCGGACAGACTAACAACTATGCGTTGTCCGGCTCGTGGATCGATACCGCGCCCACGACCTACACGTTTGATCGGATCGCCCTCCAGACGGTTTCCAACTTCGGCCAGACCGAGATCAATTTTGCGAATCTGGACATCACCTACACGCCGGCGTCCGTGCCCGAGCCGTCCGCCGCCGCACTCGGGCTCGGCGGCGCCGCACTCCTGACCGGCATGAGTCTCCGCCGGCGGCGCTAAGTTTGGGCCTCGCCCGATCCCCGCTCGCCGCGCACGTCCCCCCCGCCTCGCCATGCGCCCCTCTTCCCGCAGAAAACACCGCGGCTTCACCTTGATCGAGCTGCTGACCGTCATCGCGATCATCGGCATCCTCGCGGCGATCCTCATCCCCACCCTCGGTCGTGTGCGCTCCCAGGCGCGGCTGACGCAAACGTTGTCCAACCTGCGCCAGGCCGGCGTGGCGATGGCGCTGCATGTGGAAGACAACCGGCAGGAACTGCCGGGTCGAAATCCGGGCAACGGTTTCGTCGTCGGCACCGGAGACCGCGGCCTGGATGGATCGGTCAAGGCCTTGTTCTCGAATGGCGACGTCACCCAGCTGGCGCGCCATCTCTCCCGCTACGTGCAATTGCCGGAAACGAGCGGACGGAAGCTCCTTCCCTTTCTCGAAGATCCCTCGGCCGAGGGGAAACAAACCGGCACGTCGGACAATCCGGTGCTGTGGGTTCTGAATCGCCGCCTGCTCGCCACGCACTACGACAACACGTTCAGCGGCGAACTGCAGCCCTTTGGCACCGCCAGCGCGGCCGCGCCGATGCGTTACGACAGGCTCACGCGCCAGATCGAACCGAGCCGGACGTGGGCGATGATCCAGGCGGATATGCAAATTCCCGTGGACTCGAGCACCCTGATCACGGCGGCGACGGTGACCGGCACACCCGCGGAACCGGTGGCGGGCAAACACCGGCTGGCGGTGTTTTTCGATTGGAGCGTCGGTCGCGTGCCGGCGGGCACCGATCTTCGCAAACCGGTGACTTCTCGCTGATGCGCCTGCTCAAAGGAATCGTCGCCACTGGCTGGCTGGTTTCGCTCGGCTTCGGAAGCGTCGCTCTCGCGGAAAGGCCCTCCGGGCCTCCGGCCCCGGGCCGGCTCTCTCCGGCCGTCATCGAACAGGCGCTCGCGCAACCCGCGCCCAAGTGGAGCTACTCCTTTGGCAAACGCACGCGCGATATCGACGCGACATTCGCGCTTTTCAGCCTGGCGCTCGCCGCCCATGCCGACCGCGAAAACGTGGCGGAGCCGGGCGAGCCCGCGCGTCAACTGGTCGTCCGGTTGCGGGAGGTTCTCTCCGGCGGTCGCGAGCCGGAATGCCAGGGCGGACTCGGCGGCTGGACCCACGGGCCCTTCGCGTGGACCGTGCTGCTGGCCCGCAAGACTCCGGCGGTGTGGAACGAGTTGTCCGCGCCGGATCGCGAACGCGCCGATCTCGTCATGCAGGCGATGGCCGTCGCCGCGTGCCACACGCTCGACGACGACAACATGTATCGATGCCTGATCGACGGAGACGGGAATTGGGCGAAGGGCATGAACCCGAACCACATCGAGGGCTACGTCGGCGTCGGCCTCGCCGCGGCGCGCTATTTCGGAGTCGATGAGCTGGACCGTTTTTTCGAGACGTTCGATTTCGACGCGTTCATCGCGCGCTGCGAGGCCGCCGGCCTGACCAATATCGTCGCGACGTGGACGCACACGCCCGACACGCGCCGGGTGTTGATGGAGGGAGGTCATTTCCGCGCCAACCAGCCCCGCCTCGGCCTGGGGCGCGGCGTGCGCGGCAACGCCTTCACCTACGGCGGCCACCGCCTCGATCGAGGCTGGCCGATCTACCGCGGCCTCGCCGAGCGCATGTTCTCCAAAGTGACCGTCTCCTCGCTGCCCATCGACGGCCGGGAAGAAACCACGCGTATCCTGGACACGGATACGGACGGCAATCCGCTGCGCTCGCCCTGGGAGGGCCACATCGGCATGGCCTACGAATTTCTAACGACCAACGCGCACCTCGAAGGCACCCGCTTCCGAAGCAGCCTCTACTACGTCTACGAGGGCTGGATGCTCAACATGGCCAACGGCGCCGCGCTGCTGGCGCTCGGCGAATGGCCGGACAACCGCGACACCCGCACGCTGCGACTCTGCATGACCGTCGGCACGGAGGATTTTCTCTTCAAGGCGCGGCATGGATACCGCAGTTTTGCGAACGGGAAATTCGGGGACGTCCGCGAGTCGAACCTGATTCGCCTCGGCGGCTGGCTCTGGGCCTGCGCCTGGTGGACTGAAGTGCTCGCGCCCGCGGTCGCGGAGACTCCCTGATACAAATCGCCCGATCTTTTAACGCGAAGCGTGCCAGGGCCTCCGAAGCAAAACCCGAGTTCAGGACCAAAACTTTGTAATCTTCGGCCTGTTCTTCGCTCTAAAGTCCCAAACCTGGTGGCGGGAGCTGGCGTGACTTCGTGGCGGAGACGAGAGCTTGGCGCCGGGCTGGCGCGGTGTAATCAAAACCAGCAGCCGTGGCTGCCGCAGAGGTGCCACTTGCGCACCGTGTCCGGACGCGACCACACGAGAATCCAAACCGCCTTAATAACGGCGAGTGTAGACGACGCCGTTGGCGTCGGTGAACTGCAGCATGCCGTCGGCGATGCCGGTGAAAACGAGGCCGCCGTCGATCGCTTGGCCGGCGCGGACGATACGGCCCGCGAGCATGATTCGCGGAGGATCGCCCGGCGTCACCGCGCTGATCGCGAGGTCGGCCACGAGCTGGATGAGTTCCGGGCGTTGCACGGCCGCGGGCGTGGAGGCGACGCCGCGCGCCGGTTCAGCCGCGGAAACGACCGGTGCGGAAGCCGCGTTGCCGCCTCCACCGGCGGCGATGCCGAAAGCGCCGCTCGTCTCGGTGTGGGAAAAGGGAAGCGAATCGGGCAGGGGAGGGAGCTCGTCGCTCAACCGCATCCAGACCACGAAAGCGGTCAAAGGAAACGCGACCGCGATGATGGCGATCCAGACACGTTGGCGCATGCGGGCGCGGCGCAACGCGGCGGCGGCGGCCGCCGCCCGCTCGGCCTCGTAGGCCTCCGTGCTGGCATTGGGAACCATGAACGGAACGGTGGTGCGACCGGTGCGCTCTTTCGCTTTGGCCAAGGCTTGGGCGATCTGGCTCATGATCGGGAAGACTCGGGAAACGGGGTCTAAAGGCAAGCCAGTCTAGGGTAAAAGACCTATCCGGCGGGCCGATTTGAGCAAAAATATGTAAAAATAAACCAAGGGGGCATGGCTTCAAAGGAGGGTGACATGGGCTGCGGAGAAATGCCGGAAGCAGCCTGATCCTCGAAAAAGACGCCGATTATGGCGCGGGAGACGCGGGCTATCGCAGCCACTCCTTGCCGTGCAGGACGAACTGCCAGTCGCCCCGGTATTGTCCGAGTGCGCCGTAGAAGCGGTCGAGTTTCCCGGCCCTGGCCTTGGCGCGCATCTCGTCGCGGAGCTCTTTCTGGTGGGCGAAGACGTCGTATTCGAGTCCGCCGACCTTTACCTTCACGTGTCCCCTTTCGTTCACGTAGCAGGGGGCTTCGACGAGGAAGATGCGGCCGGTGTAGCTGCCGTCGCGAATGTCGGTGCCGGCGGGGAGGCTCTTGTATGCGATCGCGTTGGCGAAGAGATCGCCCGGTGCGGTTTCGACGCGGATAACGTCGCCGGGGCCGTTCTCGGTCTGGCTCGGTTTGTCGAGCGGGATCCACTTGTCCTTGGCTCGGGTGTCGACGGTGCGGAAACGGGCGTAGAGGGGGAAATGGTCGGAAAACCCGCCGGGAGCTTTGCCGCGCGACCAGCGGTGGGGGAGGCCGAGGGCGTTGGCGTTGAGGCCGGGAAATTTCATCACGGCGAAGGAGCCGTCTTCGTATTGCACGCCGTTTTGGTCGTAGAGGCCGCGGGAGACGATGAGGTGGACGAGCGTGCCCCACTCGCCGCGGTAGGTGTCGGAACCCCGCTGGTCGGAGGGGAGTTCGAACCAGAGATTGTAGAGGTCGCGCTCTTTGCCGCGGACGGCGAGTTCGTTGCCCTGCGAACCGAGCACGTCGTTGATGCCGGTGACGCGCATCTCGCGGTAACGCTGCTTCTGGTTGTAGTGCGAGTTGAGGTCGCCGGCGATGAGGATGTCCGCGTGGGGATCGGCGCGAAGGATCTCGTCGAGGCGTTTGCGAAGAACCTTCGCGTTGGCGCGGCGGATGGCCTCGGTGGCGGGATCGGCGGCGCCGGACTTCCAGTGGTTGACGAAGACGATGAACGGGGCTCCGTCGACATCGAGGGTGGCTTCGAGGATGGCGCGCGCGTTCGGAAGCGGATGGGTGCGGGTCGAGGTGACGGGAAACCTCGAAAAGAGGACGTTGCGCACGGCGGAACCGCGGCCGTCCTCGTGCTTGCCGGGGCGTTCGTCGGTGACGGCGACGTGATAGCCGGCGAGCCCGGCGTCGGCGCAGGCCTTGAGGAGCCAGGCTTCGGCCGGCAATCCGGCGAATTCGGGCGGGAGCGGGTCCCGGGCGAGCATCGCGGCCGCGGTGGTGTGGGCGACGGAGGCGAGCCAAGCGGCGTAATCGCCGTCCCTGATCGTCGAGTCGGGAGTTTGGTCCAGCTCGATTTCGTTGAAGGCGACGATGTCGGGGCCGGCGCCCTTGTCGACCTTCGCGAGGACGGCGACGGTGTTGGCGAGTTTCGCGCGCAGGTGCTCCGGCGTCCAGTGCCCGGGCTGGTAGTCTTCGTAGACCGCCACGCCGTCGACGTCGTGCAGATTCTCGACATTGTAGACGACGACGGAAAAAGCACGGGCGAGGGCGCCGGGCGTCGCGATGGCGAACGACAGGAGGGCGAACGCGACGGCGCGGCCAAACAGGCGAAAGGGCGACATGGGAGACAGGGTGGCGGCGGAGAAAAAGACGCCAAGGTTCCGGCGAGGTTGCGACGCCGCGCGACGACCGGCCACCGTGAAACATCGCGACGGCACCGGGCGTTGACGCGTGGGACGAACGGGGCAGGGTCGCCGCGCATGAAGACAGAGCGCGTGCGCGACGAATTGCTGCGAGTGGCCGGACTGCGGGTGGAGCGCGGGGAAACGACGGTGCTCGACGGCGTGGATTGGAACGTGCGGCGTGGCGAACACTGGGTGATTCTCGGCGCCAACGGCTGCGGGAAGACCTCGCTGCTCAAGGTCTTGCTCGGATACCTCACGCCCTCGGCAGGCGACTTACGGGTGCTGGGACGCGAATACGGGGCCTACGACTGGCGGGAGCTGCGTCTTCGGCTCGGCATGGTTTCGAGTGCGCTGCACGCCTCGGTGCCGGAGCACGAGCCGGCGTTGGAGACGGTGGTGAGCGGGCGCACGGCGCAGCTCGATCTCTGGGGGGAGCCGACGCCGGCGGAGGCGCGGGAGGCGAGACGACATCTGCGGCGCCTCGGGGCGGGACATCTGGCGGAACGTCGCTGGGGAGTGCTTTCGCAAGGCGAACGGCAACGCGTGTTGATCGCCCGGGCGTTGATGGCGCGCCCGAGACTTCTGATCCTTGACGAACCCTGCGCCGGGCTCGATCCGGTGGCGCGGGAGGCGTTTTTGGAGCGCATGGAGGCGTTTGCGCGCGAGCCCCGCGGACCGTCCCTCGTGCTGGTGACGCATCACGTCGAGGAGATCACGCCGGCCTTCTCGCACGCGCTGCTCCTGCGCGCCGGTCGCGTGATCGCCGCGGGCCCGCGGGGGAAGACGATCACGGCGGCCCGGCTGGGCGAAACCTTCGGTGCGTCGGTGGCGCTGCGTCGATCGGGCGGACGGCTCGCGCTGCGGGTGAGCTGAAATTGGGAGACCCCTGCTTGCCAAAGTTTACTACCACGCCACACCGAAGGCATGCTGCAACTTGATTTGTTCTCCAAGCCCGCCGAGCCCACAGAGGCCGCGATTGGAAGCATGCGTGGGGACAACTCCACCACTTTCACGGACAATCTGTCGTTGCCTGTTCATCGTTGGTTTCGCTACTCGGCCGGCTTCTCGGCGGCATGGGTCGCGAGCGAAATTAAGCGCCTTGGTTTGACGGAACGGAATCGGGTGTTGGATCCATTCGCCGGTGCGGGCACCACGCTGGTGGAGTGTGAGCAACGTGGAGTGAGTTCGGTTGGGCTTGATCCGCATCCCTTCGTCTCCCGCGTCGCGCTGGCGAAGTTGGAGTGGAAAACAGACGTGAACGCGTTTCGGCTGAAGATCCGTCGCATACTCTCGCTTGCCGAAGAAATTGCACCCGATTTGACAGCCTACCCGGAGCTCATACGCACCTGTTATTCTCCCGAAAATCTTAGTGCGTTGGACACGCTTAGGAGAGCTGTCGAGCGGGAATACGACGATACGCCGCAGGCGCGGCTTTCATGGCTGGTGATGGCTGCGATCATCCGGCCGACCTCATCGGCTGGAACAGCGCAGTGGCAATACGTGTTACCTCGCAAAACCAAGAAAAAGGTGCTCCACCCGATGGAGGCTTTTCAGGCCACAGCGGCACTTTTCGCAAGTGACATGGAACTGGCACAAGCTCGCCGTCAGGGCGACACTACGGCTGAATTTTACGCAGCCGACGCACGCGATTGCGCGCCGGTGGAGGATGCCTCTGTGGACTGTGTGCTTACCTCGCCGCCGTATCCCAACAACTACGACTACGCAGACGCCACGCGGTTGGAGATGTGTTTCTTCCAAGAAATCGAAGGATGGGGCGATCTTCAGGAAAAGGTGCGGCGCCATCTCGTGCGCGCTTGTTCGCAACATGTTCCACCGAGGTCCATAGATCTTGGCGTGGTGCTTGCATCTCCGGAACTAGCCGCCATTCGTAGCGAATTATCCGAAGTCTGCGAGCAGCTCACTGCTTTGCGAATGGAGAAAGGCGGTAAGAAGACATACAACAACATGATTGCTTGCTACTACCTCGACATGGCGCGCACATGGCGTGCCATGCGTCGAGTGTGCAAGCACGGTGCTCAAGTCTGTTTCGTGATTGGCGACAGTGCGCCCTACGGTGTGCATGCGCCGGCGGTGAAATGGATGGCTGAGTTGGCGTTGGCCGCAGGCTTCAAGTCATGGACCTTCGAGAAGATTCGTGACCGCAACCTGAAGTGGAAAAATCGCAAGCACCGCGTCCCCCTGCAAGAGGGACGCCTGTGGGTGCGAGGTTAAACACGGGCCCCCTACATGGCGGAATCTAACGCGCATAAACTTGGGCAGATCATTGGCGAAGCGCTGGAGGACTCGATACGACCTCACCTCATGGCCTTCGCCAGCAAGCATGGGCTCTACCTTGACCAAAAAGGACCACGCAGATGTCGGTCTTCGGCGAAGGTTTCATGGCGCGATATTAACGGAAACTCGCACGACCTTGATTTCGTGTTGGAGCGTGGAGGCACCGATGAGGCACAAGGCGTGCCGGTCGCCTTCATCGAAACCGCATGGCGCCGCTACACAAAGCACTCGCGCGCCAAAGCGCAGGAGATACAGGGAGCAATCGAACCCTTGGTGCAGAAATATCGGCACATATCTCCGTTTAAGGGTGTGGTAATCGCCGGCGTGTTCACCCCAGGCGCACTCGAGCAGTTGCGTAGTTTAGGTTTCGCCATCGTATTTATCGCCTATCCGGTGATTGTAGAGGCCTTCGCCACCCAAGGAGTGGATATCAGCTTTGACGAAAAGACATCGGAGCGAGAGCTTGGTAAAAAGGTTCAGGCCTATCGCAAGCTGTCGCCCGAGAGCCGGGCTGCGATCGCCAAAGTCATGATCTCGGCCGTGGGGCTGCAATTGGTCGAATTTTTGAAGCTGCTGGAACAGGCGGTGAATCGAAAGGTTACCGTGGTTCGCGTGCTCGCCCTGTTTGGAAAAGTGATAGAGGCACGATCTATCGCCGAGGCGGTGCGCGCGGTGGAAAACACACGAGAGGGGGCGGGCGGAGTCCACCCCATGCACGCCTACGAGCTTCAGGTAGAGTTTGGTAACGGCGACCAGATTAACGGCCGTTTTTCTACAAAGGAGGAAGCGGTTGCTTTTCTCAGGCGCGTCGAGCCCACCGTGCTGAAAAGCTGACCAATCAGTTTGATGCCCCAATCTTCCGCGGGGCGGAGGGAAACGCGTCGGGGACGGGAACGCCCCAGAGCGCCGGACGTTCGTCGCGTTCGGGGGAGAGGCCGGGGGCGAGATGCCGGAAAATGTCGGCGTAGCGCAGACTGCATTGGAGCCGACGCTGGCCTTTTTCGTCGATCTTCGGGTTGAGCACGAAGACGCACTCCGAAAAGGGCGGCCGGGCTTTCATCTCCCGCGCCGTCCGGCGGGCTTCCGCGGGGGAGAGACGACGATCCTTGATCGCCGCGTCGAGCCGCTCGAGATCGGCGCGGGTTACCGGACCCCAGAGCGCGCGCCAAGTTTCCGGCTCGATGCGCAGGGCGAGGATCTTCGCGAAGCGCTTGTGCCCGGGTCCCGCCTGTTCCCAGTAGCCGAGCACGAGGATGAACGGCTCGGTGATGTCGTATTGGCGGAGGGCGTCGCCGAGGCCGACGGGAGCGCCGAACTTCGCGGCCTTGGGATTGACCGGCAGCCCGGCGAGGGCGGGGTCGGGGAGGCGGTTGACCTCGCCGGGCACGTCCCACTTCTGCGTGTATCCGTCAGGCTGATACGATTCGAAGAAGGTGTCGCGGATCCAGCGTTCGAAGAGCAGGCCGTGAGCCTGGACCTCGGCGGCCGGGGCGCGTCCGACGAGAAGCAGGCCGGACAGGATCAAGAGCGGGAGCAGACGGCGGGGCGAAGGGGCGCGCGGGGGCACGGGAAAAGGAATGGCGTCGACGAATCGGGCGTGCAACGATGCACGATGTGAACGACTCGGAACAGGGGATCGCGGCGGGCTTCGCGAAAATGGGTCTGGAAAAGGCGGGTCGCCACGCGTTTCTCTGCACCGGTCCGCAGTGCTGTTCCCGTGAGGAGGGGATGGCCTCGTGGGAGGCGCTCAAGGCGGCGTGCAAGCGGCTCGCGGCGACGTCGTTGCGCACGAAGGCGGATTGTTTGCGCGTGTGCTCGGGCGGACCGTGGCTGGTCGTTTATCCCGAAGGCGTGTGGTATGGAGACGTCACGCCGGAACGGGTCGACCGGATCGTGCACGAGCACGTGGTTGGCGGCCGGCCGGTTGCGGAGTGGGTGGTGCGCACGCATCCGCTGTGCGGTTGATCCGCGGCGTGCAGCAAGGAACCGCTGCGTCGGACGACGCGGCGATTTTGTTCAGCGGTTCGCGCTGAAATCGAGGTCGAGCGCACCGGGTCCCGTGCCGGCGGCGGCGTAGCGGACGCCTTTGAACTCGATCTGGACGGCGTCGCGCGCGGCGACGGAGACGAACATGGGCGTGTTGGGCAGCTGGTAACGCTGTCCGGCGGCGAGGGTCACGGGAAGCGAGGTGGGCGCGATGTCGCGACCGTCGGCCTTGGCCTTGACGCCGGTTACCTGAACGGGACGGAGGGCGACGAGATAGACGGACTCCTCGGTGGCGACGGCCGGCGGAGGAGTGTCGGAACCGCCGCTCGCGAGACGCACCACGCCCCAGATGACCAGGACGAGGAGGACGACGGCGGCGAGGCCGATCCAGATGCCGTTTTTGGACAGCAGCGCGCGATCGAGGCCGCCGAGCGGCATGCGGGGTTGGAAGGGGGCGCGTTGGGGCGCGGGGGCCGCGGCTTCGGAACCAGCGGATGCGCCGGATGAAGCGGAGGCGGCGGCGGGAGCGGACGTGGCGGAGGCGGCGGAGTTTTTCGCGGAGGCGGCGCTCGTGTGCGAGATATCCATCTTGCCGTAGATCTCGCGGTTGAGGCCGCGTCCCGACGGCCGGCCGCCTTCACCGAGCCCGAGGGCGAGGAAGTCGGCCACGATCTTGTCGCCGGGCAGCTTCAGGAAGTTGGCGTAGTTCCGGAGAAATCCACGGATGTAGATATCCGGCAGACGGATATCGAACTGGTTGTTCTCGAATTTGTGCAGGTAGTCGCCGCGGATCTTCGTGGCTTCGGCGGCTTCGCGAATGGATATGCCCTTTCGTTTCCGGGCTTCTTCGAGGCGTTCGCCGATCGTCTGCATGGAGTCGAGCTAGTGGGGCGGGGGGGGGGAATAAAGGACGAAGTGTAAAGACCCGGGATGGGCTCGTCCTAGAAGGGCTTGGGTTCGGGCACGACGCCGACCACCTTGATCTCCACGCGACCGACGGCCTCGGTGAGTCCGAGGTTGAGACGGTAGATGTCGCCGATCTCCTGCTCGAGATATCCTTGGATGGCGTCGAGCTTGGCGTAGGGCCGGACTTTCAGGTGGAGGGTGGTGTGAAATTTTTCGCCGCGTTTGCTCACATAGGCGCGGGCGTGGGCCACGCCCTTGAGCTGCTCGGCGCAGGCTTCAAGAAGGCGGTTCAAGGCGTGTCGCGAAATGGCGAGGCGGCCGCCGTCGGTCTTGCGAAGGACGAGGGTGGAGGTCGGGCGAAGGAGGACGAGGACAACCCAGAGGGCGAGCGCGAGCCAGATCAGGGTCATTGCGCGCGGGTCCTCCTGCCAAAGCACCTCGGCCCAGTTGGAGTGATCGTTCATTGCGACGTCGGAAGCGTGGGCGGGGAAAAGCGGGCTCAGTCGGTCGCGGGCGCTTCGGGCCAGGTATCTTCGTCGTCGCGACCCTGCTCGGCCTGACCGGAGGGAAGACGGACGCCTTCGATGATGACGTCGACCTTGCGGACGGGTTTTCCGGTCATGGCGGTGACCTGCTTGGCGACGGCGACCTGCACCTCGTAGGCGGTTTTGCCGATTTCGGCGCCGTAGGCGACGACGAGGCGGACTTCGATGTAGTAGTTGTCCTCGGCGTCTTCGGTGACCTTCACGCCGCGGTGGTCGGCTTCGCGTTTGGCGAAAAGCTCGCTGATACCGTCGACGATGCCGCCGCCGACGCCGGCGACGCCCGGCACGCGCAGGGTCGCGAGGCGGACGATACCGGCGACGACGTTGTGGTTGATCTTGATGTCGCCGAGAGTGGGCTGGTCGTCGTAACGGGTGATGGGCGTCGGTGTGTCGGGCGCGGACGGCATGATGCCCAAGGCAACAATCCCTTGCGCGGACGGCAAATCCCAATCGCGAGGGGAAGCGTCTTCGACGACGGTTTGAGCGGACGCCCGCCCGGGCGGGCGAAGCGACGCCGGCGCGCGGCACGCTTTTTACCGCGCATTTGCCGACGGGAGAACCGGCGCGAGGAGCGAGGTTGTCCGCGCAGGCGCCGTGGGTGCGGGCTTTTCCCGGGTTTCACGGTGTGCGGTTGCCCCGCGTGGCCGGCGCCGCATCTTCCGCCCCCATGATTTCGCGCTCCGGCGTCCTTTCGGTTTTCCGTCCGCTTCCGTCGTTCCTCGCGCTCGCCGTTGTGGTCGGGTTGGGCGGTTGCCACACCGTTCCGCGTTCCGCGCCGCCCGCTTCGGTCGCCACGTCGGAGCCGTTGAACCTTTCCGACGCCAAGGCCGCGGTGCTCGCCTATGTCGATTCCGGCGCCTACGCGCGCGATGTCGCCGCCGTCGCCGCCGAGGCGGGAAGCTGGATCGAGCAACGCGCCGCCGCCCGCCGGCCGGGCGAACGCCTCGCCGTCGTCTTCGATATCGACGAGACCGTGCTTTCGAACCTGCCCCACATGCGCGCCGAGGATTTCGGTTACCATCCGCGCGCGTGGGCGGACTGGATCGATTCCGCCGACGCCCCCGCGCTCGAGCCCATGCTCGAGGTCTTCCGGGCCGCGCGGGCGCGCGATGTCGCCGTGCTTTTCCTCACCGGTCGTCGCGATCCGCAGGAACGCGCGGGCACGGAGAAGAACCTGCGGCGCGCCGGCTTCGGCGACCACGCCGCGTTGCGTCTCGCCGATTCACGCGATGCCGCGCTCCGGACCGCCGCCGAATACAAGGCCGCCGCGCGCGCGGCCTGGGCCGCCCAGGGCTGGACCATCATCGCCACCGTCGGCGACCAGGAGAGCGATCTCGTCGGCGGCCACGCGGAACGCGGCTTCAAGCTGCCCAATCCCTTTTATCGCATCCCGTGAGCGCGACCGCCGCCGTGACCGCGGAGGTGCCGCCGGCCTCTATCCTGCTGCCGCTCGCCAGCGGCGCGGGCTACGTCGCGGCGGTGTTGTTGATCAAGCGCGCCTCGGCCCACGGCGTCGGCCTCTGGCGCACCGCCTTCGTCTCGAACATCGCGATGGGGCTTTGTTTCTTGCCGCTTTGGCTGCTCGGCGGGAGCGACTTCGTGTGGACGGATCTCTGGCAGCCCGCCGTCGGCGCGGCGCTGTTTTTCGCCGGGCAGGTCTTCACGTTCATGGCCCTCGCGGGGGACGTCTCGCTCGCCACGCCGGTGCTCGGTTTGAAGATCCTTTTCGTCGCCGCCGCCAGCGCCCTGCTCGTGGCCGAGCCGGTGCGCGCGTCCTGGTGGGCGGCCGCCGCGCTCGGCACCGCCGCCGTCGCTTTCCTGCAAACCGCCCCGCGGAGCGGTCCCGCCGCCCCGGCGCTCGCGCGGGCCGCGTCGATCCCGCCCGCGCAGCATCCCCGTCGGACCATCGTCTGCGCCGGGCTCGCCGCGGTGTGTTTCGCGGTCACCGACGTGCTGGTGCAACGGTTCGCCCCCGCCTGGGGCACCGGACGTTTCCTGCCCTGGATGTTCGGGTTGCTCGCCGTGTTTTCGTTCGGCCTGTTTCCGTTTTTCTCCGCGCCGTTGCACGCGATCCCGCGGGCGGCCTGGCGTTGGCTGGTTCCCGGTTCGGTGCTTCTCGCGGCGCAGGCGGCGGGCATGGCCTACACGCTTGGCGCCCACGGCCGCGCCACCGTCGCCAACGTCCTCTACAGCACCCGCGGGCTCTGGAGCGTCCTCGCCGTCGGCTTGCTCGGCGCCTGGCTCGGCACGGCGGAGGAGAAAAAACTGCCCCGCGCGGTTTTCCGCCGCCGTCTGTTCGGCGCGGGGTTGATGTTGGCCGCCATCGGGCTCGTTGTCGGCTGAGCGGGCGCCGGGAGCTTGAGCCGGGCGGGACAAGCCGTTTCAACTCCACCCTTTCCCGGTGACCGAGACGGCGCCGCATCCACATGCAAAACCTCTATCTTTTCCCGCTCGCCGACTATTGGTGGCTCTACGGTGTTTTCGGTCTGCTCGTCATGGGTGTGCTCGCCCTCGATCTCGGCGTGTTTCACCGCAAGGCGCACGCCGTCTCGGTCAAGGAGGCCGCGGTCTGGACCGGAGTCTGGGTGAGCCTCGCCCTGCTCTTCTGCCTCGGGTTTTGGCAATACGCCCATCACAAGTTTCCCGTCTACGCGCCCTTGTTGGAGGCGCTTGCGGAAAAGGGCGTCGTGGGCGAGGCGGCGGTGGCCGAGGCCGCGCGCTTCGCGGATCGCGCCGCGCTGGAGTTTCTCACCGGCTACGTCGTCGAGCAGGCGCTCTCGGTGGACAACATCTTCGTCTTCATCGTCATCTTCAATTTCTTCGGCATCCCCGCCCAGTATCAGCACCGCGTCCTCTTCTACGGCATCCTCGGCGCGGTGATTTTCCGCATCGGCTTCATCGCGCTCGGCGTGGCGCTCATCCACCTGCACGTCGTCGTCTGGCTCCTCGGCGCCTTCCTCGTGTTCACCGGCGTGAAGGTCTTTTTCTCCGAGGACAAGGAGCTCGAGCCGGAGAAGAATCCCCTCATCCGCGCGTTGAAAGGCTGGTTCCCGGTCACGCCCAGCTTCGAGGGCCAGCGCTTTGTCGTGCGCAAACACGGCATCCTCCACATCACGCCGCTTTTCGTCTGCCTCGCCTGCGTCGAGGTGACCGACATCGTTTTCGCCGTCGACTCCGTGCCGGCGATCTTCGCGATCACGAAGGAGCCGCTCATCGTTTTCACCTCCAACATCTTCGCCATCCTCGGCCTGCGTTCGATGTTCTTCCTGCTCGCGGGCGTGATGCACAAGTTCCACCTGCTCAAATACGGGCTCGGCCTTATTCTCGTTTTCGTGGGGCTGAAGATGGTCTGGCTGGATCACGCCTTCGGCGGCAAATTTCCCATCGGCGTTTCTCTCGGCATCATTGGCGGCGTGCTGGCGCTCTCGGTCGTCGCTTCGCTCATTATTCCGCCCAAGGACGAACCCGAACCGGCCGGCTGATCCGGGGGGACTCAGAAAAGCCCCAGGAACCAGGCCTTCACCGCGTCGAGCGCGCGCACCGCGGCGTCGCCGAGAAGATAGAAAAACGCCGCGCCGCCCGCGCCCACGCCGTAGCCGGCCGCGATCGCGAGGCCGTCGCGCTCGAGCAGCCCGCCCGCGATCAACACGATCATCCAGGCCGGAAAGGCGTTGCTGAACGGCACCGGCAACGGAAGCAGGAGGATCGCGCCGCCGGTCAGCATCATGAACGCGTGGAAACGCGCCAGCGGCGGGAACTCGGCGATCCAGGCGAAGCGGGGCCGGAGGAGGCGCTCCAAAAACCGCAGCACGCCGCCCGCCAGGCGCAGCACTTTGCCGAAGAATCCCGGCGGGAGCGGCTTGTCCAACAGGCGTCGCGGGAGCCAGGGACGTTGTCCGAGCGCGAGCCGCAGCGAGATCAACACGATCGCGAGTCCGAACGGCGTGGACAAAAACGGCAGCGGGATCGGCGTGATGAAGGGCAGCGCGAGCAGGATCAGCACCAGCGTCCAGGCCCGCCCCTGCAACACCGTCACCGCGTCGCCCAGCGTGAGCGGCCCCTCCGCGAAACGATCCCGCAGCGCGGCCACCTCCTCCGAAAGCTTTCTCGGGGGCGGATGCGCGCGCATCGCCACCCGCGCCAGCCGAAGCTTTTCGCGCGTCTGCTCCCGGAGATAAAATCGCCGCCGCCGTGCCATGACACCCCGCTTGTGAGTCTCAGGTGCCGCGTCGGTTCCCGTAAAGCTCCACGTGCAAGCGATGTGCGTAGCGCCACCCGCGAGCCTTGCACGCCTCGCCGAGCCAGGCCGCGCGCTCGCGCATCGTCTCGACGGTGCGCGCCTCCGGCATCACGAGGATGTTCGCGGGCGGCACCGGCCGGTCGATTCCGGCCACGCAGGCCGCGATCTCGTCGAGGTCGGCCGGCGCGGCGGCCACGAACTTGAGCTGATACGCGTAGCCGGCGTCCAACCAGGCGCGCAACACCTCCGGACGACGGCGCGTCGCCTCGTGCCGGGCGACCCAGCCCGCGCCCGCCGGCGAATCGGGGGCGGGCGTGGAGTTCGAGAGTTTGGGCGAGATCGAGGCGAGGTCGCAGGCCAGCCCCGCCGGCGGCGCCACCGTTCCCGCGGTCTCGATCGTGATGTGGAAGCCCGCCGCGCGCAGGGCCGCCGCCAGCGCGGGCAGCTCCGGCGCGATCATCGGCTCGCCGCCCGTCAGCACCGCGTGCCGGCCCGGGTGTAGTTGCGCTTCAGATACGAGGTCGGCGACCGGGCGCTCCGTCCCCTCCGGCCGCCACGAGGCGTAGGGCGTGTCGCACCACGCGCAGCGCAGGTTGCAGCCGCTGGTGCGGATGAAAAACGACGGCACGCCGGTCAGCACGCCCTCGCCCTGCAGCGAATAGAAGGTTTCGGAGATCAGCATGTGGGGGGGGGCGCGACTTGGCTCAGGCCGGACCCGGCGCCGGCGGCAGAGGATCGAGGTGCTCGTAGTCGGTCGGATCGGGCAGGCCGGCGGCGACGAAGGCCTCGCGCCGTTCCACGCAGGTGCCGCAGCGCCCGCAATGCCGCGCGCCTCCCTTGTAGCAGGACCAGGTTTTCGAGAAATCCACGCCCAGGCGCGCGCCCTCGGCGGCGATCCGGCCCTTGTCCATCGCGATGAACGGACGCAGCAGGCGCACGCCGGCGTAGGTGCCGAGCCGCATCGCCTCGCCCATCGCCGCCATGAAGTCCTCGCGACAATCCGGGTAGATCGCGTGGTCGCCGCCGTGCGCCGCGATCACCAGCCCCTCCGCGCCGACGCTTTCCGCGAAGCCGCAGGCGATGCTGAGGAAGACCGCGTTCCGGAACGGGACGACGGTCTGTTTCATGTTGTCCGCCGCGTAGTGGCCCTCGGGGATTTCGCCGCCCGAGCGGAGCAGCGCCGACGAAAACAGGCGGTTTGCGAAATCGAGGGTCACGATCTCGTGCCGCACGCCGAGCGCGGCCGCGTGCGCGGCGGCCATCGGCAACTCGCGCGCCGAGTGTTTCGCCCCGTAATCGAACGAGATCGCGGCCACGACCGTGTGCTCCCGCGCCGCGAGATGCAGCGCGGTCACCGAATCCATTCCGCCGGAACAAAGGACCACGACCTTCATGAGGAAAGCGAACCCATGCACGTGCGATCCCGCCGACGCAACCCCCGCCGCCACCGCCTCGCCGAGGCGTCGTTTTCCCCCGGCGGACGCCGGCTCCGCTCCGCCCCTGGATCCGTGTTTGTCCGGGAGCCCGAGGTGAATACCCTCCGCGATCGTTCGCGAAATCCGCGTTCAACCCCGACTCCCCCAACCCCCGCACCTCATGAAAACCGTTCATATACCGGGTTTGCCCGAAACCCATGCGAAGTCGCCGACCGGCAAATACGAATCCTACTGCAAGGACATCTCCCTCGCGCTCGGCGGCGTGAAGGACACCGGTCCGTGGGGCGGCGGGCATCCGTTCGATCTTCAGCAACGGCGCGTGCCGCCCGGCGCGGCCGTCTGCCCGCTTCATGCGCACAGCGGCCAGTGGGAGTTGTTTGTGATTCTTTCCGGCTCGGCCACCGTCCACACCGGTGACGGGACGAAGACGGAAGTCTCGGCCGGCGACGCCTTCATGCAGGCGCCCGGCACCGCCCACCAGATCGTCAACACCGGCCGGGAGGACCTCGTGTTTTTCGTCATCGCCGACAACCTCCCGGTCGACAGCACCTATTACCCGGAATCCGACAAGTGGCAGATCAAGCCGCAACGAAAGCTCTTCCGCATGCGCGAGACGGACTACTTCGACGGCGAGGAGTAGCCCTTGTCCCGCGGTGAGCTCGGATTGTCCGGAGGTTCGCGTCCTGCGGATGAAGCGGACGCCACCCGGGGCCGGCGTTGCCCTCGGTGGCACGGGCCTCCCGCCCGCCTCCACCTCGGGCGCCTTGGCCGAGCATGACGCCCACCTCACGAAGCATCGCTTTGTTTGGAGACGGCGCCTAGGAGAACAGGTTGTATTTGAGGATCGAGTAGATGGCGCGGAAGCCGTCCTTCATGCCGATCTTTTTGCCCTCGGCGTAAGTGCGGCCGTAATAGCTGATGCCGACCTCGTAGACGACGATGTCGGGGATCTTGGCGATTTTGGCGGTGATCTCGGGTTCGAAGCCGAACCGGTTCTCCTTGATGCGGATCTGCTTCACGACCTCGCGCTTCATCACCTTGTAGCAGGTCTCCATGTCGGTGAGGTTGAGGTTCGTGAACATGTTCGAGAGCAGGGTGAGCACCTTGTTGCCGACCATGTGCCAGAAATAGAGCACGCGGTGCGGACCGCCGCCCATGAAGCGCGAGCCGAAGACGACGTCGGCCTTGCCGGCGAGGATCGGGCCGAGCAGCAGCGGATACTCGCGCGGATCGTATTCCAGATCGGCGTCCTGGATGAGCACGATGTCTCCGGTGGCGGCCGCGAAACCGGTGCGGAGGGCGGCGCCTTTGCCCTGGTTCACCTCGTGGTGGAGGATCTGGTCCACCAGCGGTGCGATCTCGGTGCGGAGCACCTCCGTCGTGCCGTCGCGCGAACAATCGTCGACCACGATGATCTCCCGCCCGAGGTCGGGGGGAAGCGGCGCGGCGCGGACCGCGTCGACGATCCTGCGAATCGTGCGGACTTCGTTGTAGCAGGGAATGACGATCGAAAGCTTCATCGGGGCGACCGGGTGGGGGGATGCAACCGTCATGGATGCGAAAGAAAGCACGGCCGGCGCGAGTCAATTGATCCCGGACCTCTCTCGAAATGCCGAACCCCGGAGCCTGCGCCTGTCTGGGTCGGGTTCTCGAAGTCTTGTCCGGCGTCCGCGACTTTACAGAAAAAGCCCGCGCGAGGTTCAAAGGCTTCGCGGCGTCGGGCGGAATGGGGCGAAGCTTTCGCCGCATGCCCCTCCTTCCGCGTCTCTTTCTTCGCTTGATCGCCTGCCTCGTCGTCGCGGCGGGATTGCGCGGCGCCGTGGCCGATCCCTCGGCGATCCATGTGGTCGTCTCCCATTCCGCCGACGAGTTCGCCGGCTGGCCGGCCAACGAAGGCTGCTGGGCCTGGGGCGACGAGATCCTGGTCGGCTACACCGTGGGACGCTACGTCGACCGCGGGGAAAAACACAGCCTCGATCCCGAGGGCCCGCAGACGCTCGCCTTCTCCCGCAGCACCGACGGCGGACGGACCTGGACGCGTGAACACGAGACGGATGCGCGGGCGTTTCGCGCCGCTCCCGCCCCGGCGCCGTCCGCGCCGCCCGATCTCGGGTCGCCCGACGTCGCCTTGAAATTCCGTTACAATGTCTGGCACCACTCCGCCGATCGCGGGAGGACGTGGAGCGGCCCTTTTCGTCTGCCCGACTTCGACGCCGCCCATCTGATCGCGCGCACGAACTACATCGTCGCGGACCGCGACTCGGCGCTCGTGTTTCTCACCGCGTCCGATCGTGGCGCCGACGCGTCGACCGGGGGCGGACGTTCGTTCGTGGCCCGCATGAGCGATGGCGGTTCGCGCTTCGAGTTTCTTTCGTGGATCGGTCCCGACCTCGCCCGGGGACTCGCGACCGACGAGCGGCCGATATTCTCCACCATGCCTTCGGCGATAAGGACGGGCGAGGGCCGCTACCTGTGCGCGCTTCGCCAGCGGATAGGCCGGAGAAAGTGGACCGACATCTTCGAATCCGTCGACGGCGGAAAAACCTGGTCCCATCTCGGCGAGCTCGAACGCGGAGCGACCAACCCGGCCGCGCTCGTGTCGTTGGGCGGCGAGCGCGTGGCGGCGGTCTATGGTTCTCGCAAAAAGCCGTTCGGGTTGCGCGCCAAGATCAGCGAAAACGCCGGACGGGACTGGTCCGACGAGATCCTTCTGCGCACGGACGGACGCACCTGGGACCTCGGATATCCCCGCGCCGTGCGGCGGCCGGACGGGACCGTTGTAGTGCTCTACTACTACACGACCGCCGGGCGGCCCGAACAGCATATCGCGGCCACGCTGTGGCGGCCGCCCCCCGCGGCCCGTTGAGTCGAAACCGTCTTTCTCATGCGACACTCCAAGCTGCGCGGGATCGTCCCGCCCCTGATCACGCCTCTTCTTCCCGACGCCTCGCTGGATCGCGAGGGGTTGGAACGCCTCGTCGAGCATGTGCTCGCGGGAAGCGTCCACGGATTGTTCCTGCTCGGCACGACCGGCGAGGGCCCCGCGCTGCCCTACGCGCTGCGCCGCGAACTGGTGTCCCGGGTTTGCCGGCAGGTGGACGGCCGGGTGCCCGTGCTCGTGAGCGTGACGGACACGGTTTTCGAGGAGTCGGTCGCGCTTGCGGAACATTCGACCGCGCAGGGCGCCGAGGCCGTCGTCCTCGCCCCCCCGTATTACTTCCCGCTCCAGTCCGCGGAGCTGATCGCGCTCGTCCGGGCTTTTTCGGCGCGCAGCCCGTTGCCCTTCTACCTCTACAACATCCCCTCCCTGACGAAGACCTGGCTGCACGAGGACGTGATTCGCGCGAGTCTCGACGTGAAAGGCTTCCGCGGTCTGAAGGACAGCTCGGGCGACCTCCAGTATTTCAAACGCATGCGCCGCGTCCTGGGCGAAACGCATTCGCTGTTCATGGGGCCGGAGGAGCTGCTCGTCGACTGCCTGCTGGCCGGAGGCGACGGCGGGGTGTCGGGCGGGGCCAACGTCTGGCCCCGGCTCTACACCGAGATCTTCGCCCTGGCGGAGGCGGGGGAATGGACCGCGGCGCGGGCCTCCCAGGACCGGGTGCTGGAGATATCCCGTCGTGTGTATTCGATAGGTGGATACGGATCGACCGTCACCCGCGCGCTCAAGGCCGCGCTGTCGCTCGAGGGCGTGTGCGGGCCGGCGCTGGTCCCGCCGCTTCAGGGCTGGGGCGAGGCGGAGCGCGAGGTCCTGCGGCGCGAGCTCGCCGGCGTCCTCGCGACGGCCTGACCGGCCGGACGTCCGGCGGCGGTTCGCCGCCCCGCGGTGCGGCCCTCGGTCCACACCCCCTCGAGCAAAAGGCTGAAGGGACGGGCCGGCACGCCCTGCTCGTTGCGGTGGATCATGCCGACCACCGCCTCGACCGCCTGCGCGCCGATCGACGGCACGCCTTCGTCCACGCCGGAGATCGTCGTGTCCTTGTAGGGCACGGAGGCCACGGCGACGCTCACGTCCTCCGGCACCCGGGCTCCGAGCTCGTTCAACCATTCGATGACGAGGTGGCTCATCGACGCGGCGACGACGACCGCGTCGGGCTTGGAGCGACGATACCACGACACGAAGGCCTTCTTGTCCAGGTCCGGCGCGAGAAGCGGCTCCAGCCGCGCCGCGTCCTTGGGAAAATCCCGCTGCGCGATCCAGTAGCCGCCGAGATAGTTGTGGTCCACCCGCTCGTCGTTGGCCGACGGCATCGCCAGTCCGATGCGCCGATGCCCCCGTTCGTGCAGCGTCTGCACGACATGCTTCATGTTCCGGAACTGGTTGTTCATGATCACATGCAGCTTCGGCGACGACAGCGAGTAGCCGAGGGCGACGGAGGAGAAATGGCGCCACTCCAGCTCGAGGGCGCCGCGCGGCGTCGGCAGCGGCGCGATGATCAGGCCGCGGATGCCGCGGGCCAGCAGGATCTGGCTGGCGCGTTTCGCGTTCAGGCCGGGTTCGGCGAGCCAGAATTCCTCCAGGCGATATCCCAGCTGGTCCGCCCGCGCGGCCGCCCCGTCGAAATAACCGGTCGCCTGGATCATCCCGCGCCAGCCGTCGCGTTCGGGAAAGTTCGTCACCCATGCGAGCGTGCCGTGAAACCGCGCCGGAGCCTGCCGGATGCGATAGGCGTTCAGCGCGGCCAGCGCGGGGTCGGGCCGGTAGCGCTGCTGCTCCGCGAGCTTGACGATGCGCGCGCGCGTCGCGGGCGAGATCGAGGGATGGCCGCGCAGCGCGAGCGACACCGTCATCGGGGAGACGCCGGCGAGCCGGGCGAGATCGCGTTGGGAAACCTGTCCCTTCATGGGGACGACGATTCCGGAATATCTCCGGAGGAGCAACTTTACAGATACAGTTTCCGGCCCGTTTTGTCCGCCTCCGCGGCGGCGCAGCCTCCCCGGCATGGTGTCCACCTCCCCATCCCCGACCGGGCGCGCCGGCGCCCCGGAGTCCTTCGACGTCATCGTGTGCGGTGGCGGTCCCTCGGGCGTCGCCGCCGCCCTCGCCGCCGCCCGGAGGGGCGCGCGCACGCTTCTTGTCGAGCGCTACGGTTTCTGCGGGGGCATGGCGACCGCCGCCTTGGTGAACCCGTTCTCGGGCCACGCCTTTCACGACCAGCTCGTCCCCGGCGGCCGGCGGGCCTCGTTGATCGGGGGCATCTTCAAGGAGATCGCGTCGGAGCTGCAGAAACGCGGGGGATTCGGCTCGGTGCTCATGGACGCCGCCTTCGACGAGGAGCTGCTCAAGCACGTATACGACACCGCCCTGCTGCGGGCGGGCGTCACCGTCCGCTACCACACCCAGCTGGCCGGGGCGAACATCGCCGGAGGTCGTATCCAGTTCATAGATACGATTTCGAAGGGCGGGCGCGAGACGTTTTCCGCGCACACCTTCGTGGACTGTTCCGGCGACGGCGACCTCGCGGCCGCCGCGGGGTGCCCGTTCGGCGTCGGCCGCGACTCCGACGGTCTCACGCAGGCGATGACGGTGAGCTTCCGGATGGCCAACGTGGACAAGCGCGCGATGTTCGCGACCGGCGGCATGCGCGCCGCCCGCGCGCTGGTGGAGCCGTATTTCCAGAAGGCGCTCGCGAGCGGCGAGCTGCACTATCCGCACCGCAACTTCATCCATTTCTACGACCATCCGCGCCCCGGCGTCCTGCATTTCAACATGACGCGCATCACCTGCGTGTCCGGGCTTTCCCCGGTGGACCTCACGCGGGCCGAGATCGAGGGACGCCGCCAAGCCTACGTGATGAGCGACTGGTTGATCAAAACCGTCCCCTGGTTCCGCGACGCCTTCCTCGACAAGATCGCGTGTCAGGTGGGCGTGCGCGAGACGCGCCACATCCACGGCCTCTACACGATGACGATGGAGGACATCGTGCAGGCGCGGAAATTTCCCGACGGCATCGCGCGTTCGCGCTACTTCATCGACATCCACAATCCCACCGGCGCGCAGGACCCGCATCAGAAGGCCGGCGGCAAGGGCGAGGTGCGGGCGGGCTTCGGCCCGCCGCCGGGCGACTACTACGAGGTGCCCTTCCGCAGCCTCATCAACGCGCACTGCCCCAACGTCGTCGTGGCCTGCCGCGCGCTTTCCGCCACGCACGAGGCGGCCGCCGCGGTGCGCGTCATGGCGACGATGCACGCGATCGGCGAGGCCGCCGGCATCGCGGCCGCGGAGTCGGTGAAGCGCCGCTGCGAGATCGCAGCCATCCCCGGGGAATGGGTGCGTTCGCAAATCGACTACATCGACCAGCCGCCGGACTACGGCGCGCCGTGGAATCCGGTCGACGACGCCGCGCCGGTCGAGGCCGGCCGCGCCGCGGAGATCGGCGTCGCCGGCTAAGCATAAACCCGCCGCCGGGCGCGCTCGCCGCGTCCGGCGCGACAGCCTTTAACCCCTCGGCCCGCCCCGCTCGTGAAGATCCACCTTGCAGACCTCCTCGTCATCGCGCTCTATTTCGCCGGCACCCTCGGCCTCGGGCTGTGGGTCTCCCGGCGGAACCGCGGGTCGGAGCAATACTTCCTCGGCGACCGCAACTTTCCCGGCTGGGCGATCGGCATCAGCTTCATCGGCGCGATGATCAGCTCGGTCACCTTCATCGCGCTGCCCGCGGACGCGTTCAAGACGACCTGGGTGCGTTATCTGCCGAACTTCGCCTTTCCGCTCGTGGCGTTGTTCTCGGCCTACGCGTTCCTGCCGTTCTTTCGCCGCGGGACGGTGACCTCGGCCTACCAGTATCTCGGTCTCCGTTTCGGACCCTCGATCGCGATCTACGGCGCCGTGGTGTATTTCGCGGCGCAGATCGTCCGCACCGCGAGCATCGTCTATCTGATGGCCGTGCTGATGTCCGCGATGACCGGACTCGGCATCGGCTGGGGCATCCTCATCGCCGGCGGCATCACCGGGCTCTACACCGTGAAGGGCGGCTACTCCGCGGTCATCTGGACCGATGTCGTGCAGACCATCGTCCTCATGATCGGCGCGGTGGTCGTGATCGGAGCGGTGATCGCCCGCCTGCCCGGGGGCGTCGCCGAGATTTTCGCCGCCGCGACGGAGGCGGGGAAGTTCTCCCTGCGCGATCTGGATCCCGCCACCGGTCGGCTGGAGCCCCTGGCGTCCGGCTTTTCCCTCACCGAGAAGACGGCGACCATGCTCGTGCTGGTGGGGTTCGTGCAGTTTCTCACCGGCAAGCTGAACCAGGAGAGCGTGCAGCGCTGGTGTTCGACCAAGTCCCCGCGCGAGGCGCGCAAGTCGATGCTCATCCTCGGCGCGGGCGCCCTGCCGATCTGGGCGGTCTTCATGTTCATGGGCACCTGCCTCTGGGTCTACTACGGACGTTTCCCCGACGAGGTGTCGGGCGGCGTGCTCGACGGCACGCTGAAGGCCGAGTCGATCCTGCCGCATTTCATCGTCACCGCGCTTCCGGTCGGCGTTTCCGGGCTCGTCATCTCGGCCGCCCTCGCCGCCGCGATGTCGACGTTGAGCAGCGCGATCAACTCCGTGGGCATGGTGCTGGTGAACGACATCTGGACGCCGCTGCGCCGGCGCCCGCTTCCCGAATCCGCGCGACTCGTCGCCGGCCGCGTCGCGGCCGCGATCGTCGCGTTCTGCATGATCGGCGGAGCGGCGCTCTTCCACCTCGCCGACACCAAGACGCTCACCGACTTCAGCATCATCATCACCGCGATCTTCGGCGGCGGCATGGCCGGCGTGTTTCTCCTCGGCATGCTTTCGCGGCGCGGTGACGCCCGGGCCGTGCTCGCGGGCATCGTCGTCACCCTGTTGTTCACCTGCTGGGCGCTGCTCATGCAGTTCGGCGCGCTGCCCCGCGTGTTCGATCCCTACTACACCGCGATCCTGGGCAACCTGATCATGATCGCCGTCGGCTACGGCGCGTCGTGGATCTGGCGCGCGCCGGCCCGCGATCTCACGAACCTCACCGTCTGGGATCAGTCGAAGGAGGCGATGGTATGAACGACCGCGTCTCCCGCGCGCCGGCCTCGCGCATGGTCGTCTTCGGTTCGCTCAACCTCGACCTCGTCTGGCGGGTGTCGCGCCTGCCCTCGCCGGGCGAGACGATCTCCTGCCTCTCCGCCGCCCGCGCTTTTGGCGGCAAGGGCGCCAACGTCGCGGTGGCCGCCACCCGCGCCGGCGGCCGCGTGACGCTCGTCGGCGCGCTCGGCGACGACGAACCGGGCCGCGCCTATCGCGCCCATCTCGCCGCGGAGGGCGTGGACGCGCGCCTCGAGAACGCCGGCGATCTCCCCACCGGATCGGCGCACGTCTACGTCGACGACGCGGGCGAGAACCTCATCGTGGTGCACGGAGGCGCCAACGACTGGTGGAACGCGGAGAGGGTGCGGGCCGCGCTCCTCGTCCATCTCGACGGCGCCGCGTTGTTGCTTCTGCCGGCGGAGATTCCCGTCGACGCCGCGACGGCCGCGTTGCGCGAAGCCGCCCGCGCCGGCGTGCCGGCCTTGTTCAACGCCTCCCCCTGCCCGCGCGACTTCGACTGGGGCGGGACGCCGATCGACACCGTCGTGGTCAACGAGCACGAGTGCCGCGAGATCTTCGGTCACGCCCCGGAAGCGCTCGCCGCCCTCGACGTCGACGGCCGTCGAGGGCTTCTCCGCTCGCGAGGCGTGTCTCGCATCGTGGCGACCCGCGGCGCGCGGCCGACCCTCTGGCTCGACGACGCCGGGTGTGGCGAGGTTCCCGCGCATCCGGTGCGGCCGGTGGACACGGTCGGCGCGGGCGACACCTTCGCCGGCGTGCTCGCGGTCGGCCTCGCCGAAGGCGACCCGTTTGCGAAGGCGATCCGTCGCGCCAACGTCGCCGCCGCGCTTTCCGCCCTCGAGTCCGGAGCGCAGACCGCGATGCCGCGACGCAACCGCATCGAGATGGCGCTTCTCTCTCCGACGCCCCTCTAACTTTACAGAAAAAGTCACCGGGGGTTTGGGCGGGGCGTTCTTCTGGGGATGCTTCGCCCCGAGCGCCCGCCATCTCCCCTCCTCCCGAATCCTGGCGCCTGTTCCGCCCCGCACCCCCTCCGTCATGAATCCGCCCCGTCCCCCGTCTTCATTCCGGCCTTTCCGAAGTGGTTTCCCCCTGATCGAGCTGCTCACGGTCATCGCCATCATCGGCATCCTGGCGGCGATCCTGATCCCCGTGGTGGGCAAGGTCCGCGGGCAGGCCAAGTCGGCGCAATGCCGTTCGAACCTCCGGCAGATCGGCATGGCCTACCGCCTGTATGCGGAGAACAACAACGGACGGCTGCCGGGCAAGAGCGGCATCCCCTCCGCGTTCTCGGCGATCAAGCAGGTGGCGCTGGTCGACCTTCAGCCGTATATCGTCTCCGCGGTCGGTAGTTCCGTGGCGGATACGACGCTGGAGGGCGTGTGGCGTTGTCCGGCGGGCCCCGAGGGATGGATAACCTATTCGCCGAACAACTACATCTGGGAGCTGAAGCTGAGCCGGCTGCACACCCCGTCGCGCTTCGCGATGCTGTGGAATCGGGGCGGCACGGTGGACGCGCCCCCGGGAACCCAGAACCCCGGCGTGGGCTGGCACGGGCCGAATCTCTACAACACCCTCTACGCGGACATCCACGTGGAGGGCGTCACCAAGGAGCGCCTGCTCGTCGACCTGGTGCTGCCGACGAAGTGAGCGATGCGCCGACGCATGCCTCCCGTTTTCCGCCTCCTCTTGAACACGAGCCGCCTGCTGGGCCCGGTGATGTTCGTCGTCTGCGCCTTGGGCCTCGCGGCGCCCACCGTCTCCGCGGCGGTGCATCGCCTGAAGGCCAAGGACACGCTGGCGGTCGCCGAGATCGACGCGGGCGATCTGCTCGAGTTCACCCTCGCCGACGGTTCGGTGCGGAAGTTCGAGCTGATCTCCACCGACGCGCGCGTGCTCTACACCAATCTCGCCCGGCCGAGGAAGGCGCAACCGGGCGGCGGCACCATCTACGAAATGAGCTGCGTGCTGAAGGCCGACGGACAACTCGTGGAGCTGCGTCGCTACGTCTGTTCGCAGGAGTCGTTCTACGAACCCTATGTCATCAACGGCGTGCGCCTCTGGTTCGACGCGGTGGCGGACGTGGAGAAGTTTCTCACCTACGACCACGGAGATTGTCGTCCGGGCCGGCAGGCCCGCTTCGCGTTGCAGGACGCCGCGCGCCGGATCGCCCCGGAGGAGATCCTGCCGTGGTATGACAATCCCGCGGGCTTCATCGACATCGCCGACGTCCACAACGGCGACGATTGCTGGATGGGCGCCTTCGCCGGGGCCGACGCGCATAACGGCCTCGATATCAACCAACGCGCCGGGAGCCGGAACTACGCCCCGATCGCCTTCGACGACCATTACCTTTTTGAAAGCCTCGCGGCGGGGAACGACAACAACCGCTGGCGCGGCGTGCGCCGCTGGGCGAGCGGGGACGAGTGGATCCTGCAGACCCACCACATTCTTTCCCTGCTCCATCCCGAGCATTCGCAGATCGAGGCCGGCGCCGCCTTCGCCACCGCCGCGGGGGTGAAAATCGGCGGACGCGAGCACAGCCACTACGTCTTCAAGGTCCGTCCGGCGGGCGCCGCCGGCGAGGTGATGATCGATCCGTGGATCCTGTTCTGGCAGGCCTTCGAGGACCGGAAACAGCGGCAAGGCGTCATCAAGGCCGCGATGACCCCGCTCGCGCCCGTCCGCGTCGGCGACCCCGTTGCGTTCTCCTCCGCCGCGAGCCGCCCCGGGCCGGGACGCAGCCTGGTCCGGGTCCGCTGGACCTTCGGCGACGGCGGCGCTTCGCATGACCGGGAGGCCTCGCACGTTTTCGCGCGTCCCGGCGTCTATCCGGTGACGCTCACCGTCGACGACGGCGCGCACCTCGCGAGCACCACGCAACACATCACGGTGACCGGTCCGGAGCTCGCGCGTCCGGTCCTGTCGCTCATGGCGCCCGACGAGCCGGCTTTCCGTCCGCGTCCGCGGGACGCGATGGACGTCTACGGCGTGGCGCCGAAATTTTTCCCGCACGAGATCTCCCTGGTGGCGCGCGCCGAGAGTCCGCGTCCGCGCGTCCGGGAGTTCCGGCTTGGCAACCGCGGCGGCGGAACGCTGCCGCCGGCGACCGCGACGATCGCGTATTCAAGCGGCCGGGACTGGCTGCGCTTCGAGATCTCCGGAAAAGGCGACGAGCAACAGGGACTGCTCCACGCCGACGCCACCGGGCTCCCGCCCGCGCTCTATCGCGCGCGTGTGACGGTCACGGCGCCGGGCGCGGTCAACTCCCCGCAGTCCTTCGACGTTTCCCTGCTGGTGCCCTCGCACCCCGCGCTGCCGCCGCGCAGCAGGCGGGTGCAGTTCCCGCGGGAAAAGACCGTGGAGGAGGACGCCCCGTCCGAGGTCTATGCGACGCCGTGGTTCTGGTTCGCGCATCGTTTCCCCGGCCATCCCCAGGGCGGCGGCGGCAGTCATCTGATGAACGGCGGCCGGGCCCGGGACGGCGAGTTCGTGCGTTTCACCCCCGATCTGCGCAAGGCGCGCTACGAACTGCGCCTGCCCAAGGCCGCACCCTACGAAGAGGGCTGCCGTTTCGAAGTGCGCGTGCGTCACGCGGGCGGGCTCAGCTCCGTCTGGATGGAGCCCGCCAAGTCCCGCGTCATCGGCGCCTTCGACTTCGAGGACGGCACCGACGGCTACGTGGAGATCCACGCCGGCGGCTCGACCGGCCAGGTGCTGGCCGACGCGGTGATCTTCAAGCGGCTCGGCCCCTGACCCCTCCCTTTGGCGCAGCGATGCGCGCATCCCCAAAACCTCAAACCCGACGATATCCATGAACCACAAACACCTCCTTACCCTGCTGGCGCTCGCCTCCGTCTCCGCCGTGTCGGGCCGGGCCCAGATATTTTCCGAAAACTTCGGGAACCTCGCGCCCGGCACCGCCATCTCGACGGGCAACACCGGGTTCACCCTGGTTCGCACGCTTGGCGAGCCGTCGCTTGTCGAGGCGATCTCCTCCACCGTCGGCACGGGCAGCAGCCTGCGCATCGTCAGCACGGTGTCGAACCTGTCGGGAAGCTACGTCGGAGTCGGTGTGGACGACCTGGCCGGCGGCGACGTCGCCACGTTGTCGTTTACCGTGAAGTCGGCCAACTGGCGGACGAACCACGGGCTCATCATCGCGCTGGGCGGCTCCTCGACCGCGAACGGTTTCTACGACGCGTCCGGCAACATGTCGGGCTCTTCGCCCGGAACCATCTACAACGAGTCGCTGTTCGCGGTCCGCCTGATGGGCAACTCCAACGCCGGCTCGAATCCCAACAGCGCCGCGCTGCAACTCGCCGGTTCCTCCGCCTGGGAGGTCCCCGCGTCGGACAGCCCCGGGGCCAACGTCATCGCCAACGGCGTGGCGGTGAACTTCCATTTCGTGATCAACGGCGGCTCGTCCTCGCTCTCGGTCGACGACGTCGTGATCGACGCCGGCAAGGTCGCCGTGTGGCTGGACGGCCAGTATCTGGCCTCCTACGACGTGCCGGGCAACGCGGACGCCACCTCCCTCCGTATCTTCGCCCACGGTCGCGGCGGCAGCCACACGACGACCCTCGACGTGGAGATCGACGACCTCCGCATCTGGAACGGCGCCGTCGCCTTCGGCTCCCAGATTCCCGAGCCCTCCTCCTTCGCCGCCGTGCTCGGCCTCGGCGCGCTCGCGGGCGTCGCCTTCCGCCGTCGCCGCGCCTGAGCCACCCTCGTTTCTTTCCGTATCCGATGTCGATTCGCCTGCTCGCCCTGTTTTGCCTGTTCGTCCCGGCCGTCCTCGCGGCCGGGGCCGAACATCGCGTCGTCTATCACGACCCCGCCGAGTTCGCCGGCTGGCCCGCCAACGAGGGGCTCTGGTCCTGGGGGGACGACGAGATGCTGGTCGCCTTCGAGGTCGCGAAGTTCGTCGAGACCGACGGCGACCACAGCGTGGACCGGGAAAGCCCGAAACGCATCGTGTTCGCCCGCAGCCTCGACGGCGGCGAGACCTGGACGCCGGAGGAGCATCCGGAGATCGCCGCCCCCGAGTATCTCGGCGACGCGGAAAAGTTCGTGCAGAAGACCGCCACCGCGCGCGATCCGCGTCCGTCGCCGGGCGGCTTCGATTTCACCCATCCGAATTTCGCGATGAAGCTGCGCGGCGGCACCTTCTACGTGTCGCACAACCGCGGCCGGAGCTGGGAAGGGCCGTATCTGTTGACCGAATACGACTTCATCCCCGAGGCCCGCACCAGCTACATCGTCACGGGACCGTCCTCCGCGACCGTCTTCATGACCGGCCGCGTGACGCGCGACGGCCTGAAATACGGGCGCTCCTGCGTCCTCCGCACCGAGGACGGCGGCAAGACCTTCCGCTTCCTCTCCTGGATCGGCGAGGACATCGCCGATCGGCTCAAGCCGAACGAGCGCGGCAAGGGCTTCGACAACATTTTCTCGATCATGCCCTCGGCCGTGCGTCTCGGCGACGACCACTTCGTCTGCGCCGTGCGCCAGCGGACCAACCGGGTGAAGTGGACCGACATCTTCGAGTCGAAGGACGGCGGCCGGAGCTGGGAAAAAATCGCCACGCTCGAGAAGGGCTCCAGCAACCCCGCCACGCTCGTGCTCATGACGGACGGCACCATCGCCGCCGTCTACGGCAACCGTCGCAAGGCGCCCTGCGGCGTCGCGGCCAAGCTCAGCCGCGACCAGGGCCGCACCTGGTCCGACGAGATCGTGCTGCGCGCCGACGCGCGCAAGTGGGACATCGGCTACAGCCGCGCGCTCCAGCGTCCCGACGGCAAGATCGTCGCGCTCTACTACTACACCACCGAGGACATGCCGCAGAATTTCATCGCCGCGACCATCTGGGATGTCGCGTCCGCCCGGTGAACGCACCCGACACGACCATGTTTCGTCCACGTATCCTGTCTTTCGCGGGTCTGCTCGCGCTGGGCTTCGCGTTCGCGCCCGTCCGCGCCGACGTGTTTTGGGAGTTCGAGGATCCCGCCGACCTTCCGCTCGAACGCGTCGCCGGGAGCGCGGGCGCGCCGGCCTGGATCGGCGATCTCGGCCGGAGCATGACCACCGGCCGCGGCGCCCTGCAGTTGCGCAACATCGGCGGCGGGAAGGCCATCGCGTCCGTTCCCCTCGGCGATCTCGCCGACGGACGTCCGCTCTGGTTGCTGGTGCGTCTCGACGGCTGGAAACTCGCCGGCGCGGGAGCGCGCGAATTCGCGGTCGGTTTTTCCGAGCGCGTCCGGCCGCAGCGCGCCGTGGTGCAGATCGGCCTGCGCGGCTCCGCCTCCCGCGGACTCTACGTCACCGGCGAGGCGTTGCGCAGCGAGGAGGGCGCGAAAAACACGCGGGCGATCCGCGTCGGCGAAGGCGCGCAGGCGGAGCCGGTCGGCCTCGTGCTGGAGTATCGCCCGGCCGAGCGCGTCTTCAATCTGCACCGCTCGGCGGCCGACGGTTCGCTCACCCTGCTCGGATCGGGGCTCACCAGCCCGCGACGCAACGCGCGCTTCCTTCACGTCGTGATCCAGGGCGATCTCGGCGTCGCGGAAGGCGAGTTTGTCGACATCGGTTCGATCATGGTCGCGGGAGGCCAGACCGGGTTGTCCGGAGGAGGGGGCCGCCGATGAAACCGGAGGCGCCCGTCCGCATGGTGCTGGACACGGACACCTTCAACGAGGTGGACGACCAGTTCACGCTCGCCTACGCGCTCCGTTCGCCGGAGCGGCTGCGCGTCGAGGCCTGTTACGCCGCGCCCTTCCACAACGCGCGTTCGACCGGCGCGGGCGACGGCATGGAGAAGAGTTACGAGGAGATCCTGCGGGTGCTTTCGTTGCTCGGCGAGGATCTCGGCGGGCACGTCCACCGCGGCGCGACCTCCTTTCTCGCCGCGGACGGCCGCCCGGTGGAAAGCGACGCGGTGCGCGACCTCATCTCCCGAGCGCTCGACGATTCGGAGCCCGGTCCCTTGCACGTCGTCGGCATCGCGGCGGCGACCAATCTCGCCTCCGCGATCCTGATCGAACCCCGCATCGTCAACCGCGTGCGGATGATCTGGCTCGGCGGGCATCCGCTCGACTGGCCGACCGCGGACGAGTTCAACCTGCACCAGGACGTGCGCGCGGCCCGCGTGCTCTTCGACTCGGGTGTGCCGCTCACCCTGATTCCCTGCAAGAACGTCGCCGAGCACCTGCGCGTCACCGCGGCGGATCTGCGCGAGGCCCTGCCCACGGGGCATCCTCTCTGCGATTTTCTTCGGCAACGCTTCGACCTTTATCTCCGCGAAAAAGGGTTTCTCTCGAAGCCGCTCTGGGATGTCGCCGCCATCGCGCGGCTCGTGAATCCGGAATGGGTCCCGGTGGCCCCGGCGCGAAGTCCGCGGATCACCGACGACCTGCGTTGGGACGACGTCCCCTCGGCGCGTCACTCCATCCAGGTCGCCACCCAGCTCCGGCGCGACCCGATCTTCGTCGACCTTTGCCGAAAGCTCGTGCGCACGCCCGTGCGCGCCGACTGATGCGCGGGCTCCGTCACGTCTTCCGTCTCGGCCTGACGACCGCCCTGCCGTTCGCCGTCTTCGCCGACGTGCGTCCGGGACCGCTTTTCCGCGACGGGGCGGTCTTGCAGCGGGACATGCCGGCGCCGGTGTGGGGCGAGGCGGATCCCGGCGAGGCGGTTGTCGTCGAATGGCGCGGCGCGAGGCACGAGACCGTCGCGGACGAACGGGGGCGTTGGCGCGTGGTGCTGCCGGCGATGCCCGCTTCCACCGGGCCGTCCGAGCTGGTGGTGTCGGGGAAAAACACCGTGCGAGTGCGCGACGTGCTGGTGGGGGAGCTCTGGCTGTGCTCCGGCCAGTCCAACATGGCGTGGACGGTGGCGCAGTCCGCCGACGCCGGGGCGGAGATCGCCGCCGCGGACTTTCCCCTGATCCGTCATTTCCAGGTGGCGAAAACCGTGGCCGCCCGCCCGGCGTTCTCCGTCGCCGGCGCATGGAAGGCCGCGTCGCCGAAAACCGCGGGCGATTTTTCCGCCGTCGCCTACTACTTCGGTCGCGAGTTGCACCGTCGGCTCGGCGTCCCGGTCGGCTTGATCAACGCGAGCTGGGGATCGACGCACATCGAGTCGTGGATGAGCCCGGCCGCGCTCGCCTCGGATCCGGCCTTCGAGACCGTGCATCGGCGCTGGGCGGAAGTCGTGGCCGCGCATCCCGCGAAGCTCGCCGCGCACGCCGAGGCGCTCGCGGCCTGGGAGGCGGCGGGACGCCCCGCCAAGAGGCGGCCGCGTTCGCCAGACGGACCCGGCGGCCGTCTCGAACCGTCGGGGCTGCACAACGGGATGATCCACCCCTTCACGCCCGCCGCCATTCGCGGCGTGATCTGGTATCAGGGGGAAAGCAACTCCGCCCGGCACGAGGAATACGCGCGGCTTTTCACCGGTCTCATCGAATCCTGGCGCTCGGAGTTCGCGCGACCGGGTCTGCCTTTTTATTTCGTCCAACTCGCCAGCAACATCCGGCGTCACGATCCGAGCGGGGAGGAGTTCTCTCACATCCGCGAGGCGCAGCGCACCGCGCTGGCCCTGCCCGGCACGGGCATGGCGGTGACGATCGACATCGGCGACCCGCGCAACATCCACCCGTCGAACAAGCAGGACGTCGGCCGGCGACTGGCGCGCCTCGCGCTCAAACGCGTCCATGGTCTCGAGCTCGAGGATTCCGGCCCGCTGCCCGCCTTCGCGCGCAGGGGGAAACCCGATACGGGCGAAGTTCGCGTCGCCTTTTTCCACGCCGCCGGGCTGGCGGCGACGGATCCGGCCCTGCCGGGCTTCGAGGTTGCCGGCGCGGACGGCGTGTTTTTCGACGCGACCGCGCGCCTCGAGGGCGAGTCCGTCGTGTTGAGATCCCCCCGGGTGGGGGCTCCGGAGACGGTGCGTTACGCCTGGGGCAACAATCCGCCTTCCCCGTTGCGGAACGCCGCGGGACTGCCGGCCTCGCCCTTCGTGATCCCGGTCGCTCCGGCGGCTGGCGACGCGCCTTGATGGTTTTTCCCTTTCCTCCTCGTCATGAAGTTCCGGTTTCCGCGTTTCTCCCGTCGTGCCTTCACCCTGATCGAGTTGCTGACCGTCATCGCGGTCGTCGGCATCCTGGCCGCCATCCTGGTCCCGACGGTCGGGCGCGTGCGCGAAAACGCCCGCGCCTCGCAGTGTCGTTCCAATCTGCGCCAGATCGGCATGGCCTACAGCCTCTACGCCGACGCGAACAGGGGCATGTTCCCCAAGAAGACCGCGGCCTCGGCCTTCGACTCGATGCTTTCGGTGGTGACGGTGGACATGCTGCCCTACATCGCGCATCCGCTTCCGCCGAACGACGGGACGAAGCTGTTGTTCTCCGAGCCCTGGCGTTGTCCGAGCGGGCCGGAAACCTGGCAGACGACCTATTCGCCGAACAACAACCACTGGGCGATCAATCTGCGGAAGATCCAGAATCCGTCGCGTTTCGCGCTTTATTGGGATCGCGGCGGCACGACGGCGTCCGCTCCCGGCACGCAGACTCCCGGCGCGGCCTGGCACGGCAACGACCGCTACAACGCCGTGTTTGCCGACAGCCACGTGGAATCGCTCGGGCTGGAGGCGCTCAAGCGCCGCATGCTGTTTGTGGAGCAGTGAGTCCGGGGAAACGCGGCGGGGGTGAAGCAAGCCGCCGTTTCTTCTCTTCGTTACCGCGGCGGGTTTATTTTCCGACGCAAGAAAGGCGCCACGGGGAACGTGGCGCCTTTCTTGTGTTTGGCCCGGCGGAATGCCGGGGCCGAACAGGGATCGAACCCTTACTGGATGAAGAGATCGGTCGGCGTGCGGGCGAAGAACTCCTCCATGTAGGCCGTGGTGGCCTTGCCTTCCATGAAGGTCGGGTCCGACATGATCGCCTTTTGGAGCGGGATGGTCGTCTTGACGCCGCGGATGAGGTATTCGCTGAGCGCGCGGTAGCTGCGTTCGATGGCGATCTTCCGGGTCGAGCCGTAGCAGATCAGCTTGCCGATCATCGAATCGTAGTAGGGCGGGATCTGGTAGCCCGAGTAGACGTGGGAGTCGACGCGCACGCCGTGGCCGCCGGGAGCGTAGTAGAGGCCGATGGTGCCGGGGCTGGGCACGAAGTTGCGCGCGGGGTCCTCGGCGTTGATGCGGCACTCGATGGCGTGCTTGGTGAAGGTGATGTCGCTCTGGTCGAAGGAGAGCTTCTCGCCGTTGGCGACGAGGATCTGCTGTTTGATGAGGTCGATGCCGGTGATCTCCTCGGTCACGGGATGCTCCACCTGGATGCGGGTGTTCATCTCGATGAAGTAGTAGTTCCCCTTGGCATCGACGAGGAACTCGATCGTGCCGGCGTTTTGGTAACCGGCGGCCTGGGCGGCGCGGACGGCGGCCTTGCCCATCTCCTTGCGGAGGGCGGGGGTGAGGAAGGGCGAGGGGGCCTCCTCGATCAACTTCTGGTGGCGGCGCTGCACGGAGCAGTCGCGTTCGCCGAGGTGGACGGTCTTGCCGTGCTGGTCGGCGAGGATCTGGAACTCGATGTGGCGCGGTTTCTCGATGTATTTCTCGAGGTAAACGGCGCCGTTGCCGAAGGCCTTTTCGGCCTCGTTGCGGGCGACGTTGTATTCCTTGGCGAGGGAGACGTCGTTGTGCGCGATGCGCATGCCGCGGCCGCCGCCGCCGGCGACGGCCTTGATAATGACCGGATAACCGATCTTGCGGGCGATCTTGATGGCCTCCGTCTCGGTGGTGACAGGGCCGTCGGAGCCGGGGACGGTGGGGACCTTGGCCTTTTTAACCGTGTCCTTGGCGACAGCTTTGTCGCCCATCATCTCGATGGACTTCGACCGGGGGCCGATGAACTTGATGTTACACGCCTCGCACTGGGCGGCGAACTTGGCGTTTTCGGAAAGGAAGCCGTAGCCGGGGTGGATGGCGTCGACGTCGGCGATCTCGGCGGCGGCGATGATGCGATCGGCGCGGAGATAGGAGTCGGCGCCCCGGGGACCGCCGATGCAGATGGCCTCGTCGGCGAGCTGGACGTGGAGGGACTGGGCGTCGGCTTCGGAGTAGACCGCGAGAGTCTTGATTCCGAGTTCGCGACAAGCGCGGACGATGCGGAGGGCGATTTCGCCGCGGTTGGCGATGAGGATCTTTTGGATCACGGGCGGAAAGAGGGGGAGAGACTGGAGGACGAAAAAATTAAACCACTAATGAACACTAATGGTCACTAATTCGAATTAGTGATGCTTAGTGTAAATTAGTGGTTTCCAGAGGGTTTTGCGAGAACTCAGCCTTGTTTGATCTTGAAGAGCTTCTGGCCGTATTCGACGGGCTGGCCGTTTTCGACGAGGACCTCGACCACGGTGCCCTTCACCTCGGCCTGGATTTCGTTCATGATCTTCATCGCCTCGATGATGCAGACGACGCTGGTTTCGGTGATCTTGGAGCCCACTTCCACGAAGGGCTTCGATTCGGGCGAGGCGGCCTTGTAGAAGGTGCCGACCATCGGGCTCTTCACGTAGACCACGCCGGCCTCGTCGGCGGCGGGAGCCGCGGGCGCGGAGGGCGCCGCCGAGGCGGCGGCGGGCGCGGGGGCGGCCGGGGCCGGAGCGGCGGGAGCCGCGGCCACGGGCGCCGCGACCACCACGGGAGAGGAGGCGGCGTTGGAAGCTCGGGCGATCTTGATCTTGAAGCCTTCCTCCTCGACCGAGAATTCGGTCAGGTCGGAACGCTGCATCAGATCGATGAGTTGCTTGATTTGTTTGAGGTCCAAGGGAGGGCCTGGGTTGTGGTGAATAAGCAGACGACCCGGCTTTAGACCGGGTCAGGTTGAGCTGCGTTCAATGATTGGGCGAGACGGGAAGGCAAACTCCATTTTTGAACGGATTTCGGCCAAAACCGGCCCAAAACCGGGCAAAATGCCCCGAAATTCGTCTAAAATCCGCCGATTTTGACTTAACTAGTGAACATAAAAGGGCGGCGGGAGCCGTCGGCCGTGACCCGCGAAAACGAGCCAAAATCGCCTGAAAACCGGGCGAAAAAACCGTGAGACGGGGCGGTTTTTTGCGAAAACCGGCTCAAATCGCAAAAGCGCCCGCCGCGAAGATGGCGGCGGGCGAAACCGGACGAAGGGCGGGGGGCCGGAAGGCTGGTCTGGCGCTGTTTTTGCCCGTATGCGGATGGATTCAGAGCCTCACGGTGCGGCCGGTGGCGTCGGATTCGAAGCAGGCGTCGAGCACGCGCTGGATTTCGTGGCCGCGGGCGAAATCGGGTTGGTCGCAAACCCCTCTGCGGATCGATTCGATGAAGCGACGGTGGTTGTTGGGGGTGGGCGCGGCTTTCTTTTCCTGCCACTTGGCGGTGGCGATGTCGGCTCCCGCACAGATCCGGTAGGTATCGGACCCGAAGTCGGAATCGAACGAGAGGGCGCCTTTGGTGCCGTGCAGCTTCAGAGCGAGGCGGTTGGCGTGGCCGGTCGCCCAACGAGTGGTGTGGATGACGCCGAGCGCGCCGTTGGCGAACTCGACCTGGAGGAGCGCGCTGTCGTTGGCGTCGAGAACGTAGTCGCCGATGCGGTTCTTCGGGGCCTTGGGGAAAGCCTTGAGCTTCGCATGAATCTTTTTGATGGGGCCGGCGGGGTAGGTGGCGAAATCCACGATATGGACGCCGACGTCGCCGAGGACGCCCTTCGAGCCGTGTTTGGTGGAGAGGCGCCACAACCAGGTCGGGTTGGTCGACCAGTCGCCCCAGATCGGGGAGCTGAGCCAGGTTTGCAGGTAGCTGGCCTCGACGTGGCGGAGTTCGCCGATTTCACCGGCATGCACCCGGGCGGCGATTTCCTGGATGGCCGGCCAGTCGCGGTAGGAGAAGTTGACCATCGCGATCTTCCCCGAGCGCCGGGCGGCGAGGAGCATGCGGCGCGTCTCGGCGTGGTCGAGACCGAGGGGTTTTTCGCAGAGGACGTGTTTGCCGGCTTTCAGGGCTTGGATCGAGAGCGGCGCGTGAAAGGCGTCGGGCGTGACGTTGGAGATGGCGTCGACCGGGCACTCTTTGAGGAGCTTGGCGAAGTCGGTGTAGATGCCGGAGGCGGGAATGCCGTGTTTTTCGGCAAAAGCCTCGACGCGCGCGCGGTCGACGTCGCACCCGGCGACGAGTTCGACGCCGGGAATCTGTTTGTAGAGCTCGGCGTGACGATTCGCCATGCCGCCGGTGCCGAGGATGGCGACGCGGACGGACTTGGACGCGGAGGAGGACGGGCGTTTCTTGCGAGGAGAGGGCATGGTGGCGGGGCGCTGGGCGGGTGGTGCGGGGATGGTCCGAGGGCGGGTCACTTGTGCCCTTCGGTCGGGCGGGAGGCGGCTTCGGGGTCGGGAGGAAGCGGCTCCAAGGGCTTCTGGTTGGGGGCGCTGTCCTTGATGCAAACACCGGAGTAGGCCCAGCGGACGCCGTTGGCGATCACCTGCTGCACCAAGGGATTGTGGTAGGTGGGGTAGGTCTCGTGCCCGGGGCGGAAGTAGAAGATCTTGCCGTTGCCGCGCCGCCAGGTGGCTCCGGAACGGAAGACTTCGCCGCCGGTGAACCAGCTGATGAAGATCAGCTCGTCCGGCGTCGGAATGCCGAAGGGTTCGCCATACATCTCCTCGGCGGGGAGCTCGATGTAGGGGGGCAGTCCCTGAACGATGGGATGCGAGGGGCAGGTGACCCAGAGACGTTCCTTGTCGGTGGATTCGCGCCAGGTGAGCGAGCAGGTGTCGCCCATGAGGGATTTGAAGATCTTCGAATAGTGGCCGCTGTGCAGGACGATGAGCCCCATGCCCTCGAGCACGCGACGGCGGACCTTGGCCACGACGGCGTCGCTCACCTCGCCGTGGGCCATGTGGCCCCACCAGGTCAACACGTCGGTGGTGTCGAGCACCTCGTCGGTGAGGCCGTGCTCGGGCTCGTCGAGGGTGGCGGTGCGGACGGTGAACTCGGCGCCGCCGAGCTTTGTCAGCGCGTCGGCGATGGCCTGGTGCATGCCCTGCGGATAAAGGGCGGCGACTTTCGGGTTTTTCTTCTCGTGGCGGTGTTCGCCCCAGACGGTGACGCGGATGATGGGTTTGGCGGAGATCATGGGGAAGGGGGAGGCCGAAGGGGAATCGGTCCGATACGGGAAATAGGAGAAAATCCGCGGCTTGCTCCAAGGGAGTAAGGTCGCAATTTGGCGCCAAAATAACAAAAATCCGATGTCGATGGACAGCCGAGGACCTGCGGTGGACGAGATGGGGGAACCCGGCGTGGACCCGACGCGCGCGGCCATGGCGATGGATTTGACGCGCGCGGCGGAGCGTCTGGCCGGGTGTCCGGACAATCTGCGGCGGGCGCACAGGTTGGGGCTGCATCGGCGCTGGCCGCGGGCGCATTTTCATCCGACGCCGGAACTCTTCGTGCAAACGGGCGGGGTGACGCGTTTCGAGGGGCCCGAGCAACGTTGGGATCTCGACGCCGGCGAGATCGGCCTGATGCCGCGCGGGGTGCCGCACGCGGAGACGCCGCTGGATCGCGAGACGCCGTATGGGATCGTCGTGGCCTGTTATCGCCCGACGGGCTTCACCCTGATCCGGGCGCATGCGGTGGACGAACCGACGGGCACGCGGCGTATCACGCCCAAAGCCGTGGCCGTGGTGGACAGTGAACGCGGGCGGGACGCGTTTCGTTACCTCGACGAAGCCGAGCAGGCCTGGGCGGCGGGCGGGGAGCGCCGGGGCGCGGGCGAGGTGGCGGTGGATCTCGTGCGGGTGTTTCTGCGCGTGCTCGCGGAGGAGGCGCGGCGAGGGGAGCCGACGCGTCGTCGCTACTCGCCGGTGGTGGAGTCGGCGCGGGCGGTGGCGCGTTCGCACCTGGCGGATTCGCGGCTTTCGGTGGACTGGCTGGCGCGCGCGGCGGGGTGTTCGCCGGACCACCTGACGCGGCGTTTCCGCGCCGAGACCGGCAGCTCGGTGGTCGCGTGGCTGAACGGCGAGCGTGTGGCGATGGCGCAGCGTTTGTTGGAGGAGAAAAAATACCAGGTGTCCGAGGTGGCCTGGGCCTGCGGCTTCACGCACCCCTCCTATTTCATCCGGGTGTTTCGCGCCCGCACGGGCATGACCCCGCTGGCCTTTCGCCGGACGTGCGCGGCGAAAGTGTAATGATCAATCCACTACCGAACCGACCTCGGCGATCGTCTCGAGCCGGAGAATGACGCGGCCGGCGGCGCGCGTGGCGGGGAGGTCGAGGACGAAGCGGACCTCCCAGTCGTTGAGCTCGGCGGGATCGACGAGGATCTGCGCGATGCGCCACTCGGCGGCGGCGGGCTCGGCCTCGTCGAAATGCGTGTGCTCGGCGGCGCGGCCGGCGGGATCGAGGCGGAAGCGTTCGCGCGCGGCGGCGTGGGCGGCGAAGAGTTTTTCGAGGCGCTTGGCCTCGGTGGAGATCGTTTCGTCGGTGGCGCCGTCGGGCAGCACGCGGAGCGCGGCGGCCGCCCAGTCGCGCGCGGCGGCGTCCTGCAGGAAGAGGTGGATGGCGATGCGCGCGGCGCGGCGCAGCGCGGCGGGATCGCGGGTGAGCTCGCGCGGGCCCGAGCCGAACCTCTTCGCGCCGGCGTCAACGCCGGCGGTTTCGGGCGCGGGCGTGGCGGAGAGGTCGCCGGCCTGGAGGCGTTCCCACTCCTCGATGAGGCTCGAATCGATGCCGCGCACGAGTTCCTCGAGGTGTGCCTCGAGTTCGAGCACGGGCTCGGTTTTGGCGGACTGCGGGACGGTCTGGGCGAGGACCTTCCAGACCTGCATGAGGTGGCGGAGAAGCAGGCCCTCGGCGCGTTCGAGACCGTAGTCGCGCACGTAGTCGGCGAAGCTCATGAAGCGCTCGTGCATCTCGCGCGCGATGCTCTTGGGGCGAACGTTTTCGTTGCCGATCCACGGATGCGCGGCGGCGAAGGCGTTGAACGTGTCGTAGAGGAAATCGCGCAGCGGCTTCGGGTGTTCGATCTCCTCGAGTTTCTCCATGCGCTCCTCGTAGGGCACGCCCTCGGCCTTGAGGCGGTTGAGCTCCTCGGTCTTGGCTCGGTTGACCTGCGCGCGGAGGATTTGCTCGGGGTCCTCGACGATGGCCTCGCAGAGCGTGAGCACGTCGAGCGCGTAGTCGGGCGATTCGCGGTCGAGTTTTTGCAGGGTGTCGATCAGGTAGATCGAGAGCGTCTGGTGCAGGGAGAAATCATCCTGGAGCGCGACGTTGACCTGGAGGCGGCGGCCGGAGGGCTGTCGGGGAATAATGGATACGATGCCGCGGTCGAGGAGGGCGCGGAAGAGCTGCCAGGCGCGGCGGCGGTGGGTTTTCTTTTTCGCCTCGGTCTCGTGGCTGTCGTTGATGAGGCGGCGCATCTCGCGGCAGCCGTCGGCGTCGCGCGAGAGCACTTGCAGGAGCATGCCGTGCGTGACCTGGAAGCGCGACACGAGCGGCTCGGGCGCGGCGGTTTGGAGGCGTTCGAGGGTTTTCTTGTCCCAGCCGATGGAGCCCTCGGGGGCGGTCTGTTTGACGAGCTTCTTTTTCTTCGAGGGATCGGCGGCGGCTTTTTTCTCCGCGCGGAGGTTTTCTATCACCCACTCGGGCGCTTGCACGACGACGTAGCCGACGTCGTCGAAGCCCTTGCGCCCGGCGCGACCGGCGATCTGGCGGAAGTCGCGCACGGAGAGCGTGGCGGCCTTGGTGCCGCCGTATTTCCAGAGCTGGGTGAAGACGACGGTGCGCAGCGGGATGTTGATGCCGACGCCGAGGGTGTCGGTGCCGCAGATGACCTTGAGCAGGCCCTTCTGCGCGAGCTGCTCGACGAGGATGCGGTAGCGCGGGAGCAGGCCGGCGTGGTGCACGCCGATGCCGTGGCGGAGCCAGCGTTTGAGCTCGCGGCCGTAGGGGCTGGTGAAGCGTGTGCCCTCGAGGGCGGCGGCGAGCGCGGCTTTTTCCTCCTTGGTGCAGATGGGGAGGCTGGTGAGGTTTTGCGCGGTCTCGGCGGCGGCGCGTTGCGTGAAGTGGACGAGGTAGGCGGGCACGCGCCGCTCAACGAGGAGTTGTTCGACCCGTTCGGCGAGCGGGATCTCGGACCACTCGAAATGCAGGGGCACGGGGCGGCGGTCGCTGCGGACGACGGTGACGGGCGTGCCGGTGCGGCGTTCGAGCTCGCGTTCGATCGTGCGCGTGTCGCCGAGCGTGGCCGACATGAGGAGGAAGCGGCTGCGCGCGAGCGCGATGAGCGGCACCTGCCACGCGACGCCGCGCTCCTGGTCCGAGTAGTAGTGAAACTCGTCCATGATGATCACGGAGAGGCCCGCGTCGTCGCCGCGCGCGAGCGCCTGGTTGGCGAGGATCTCGGCGGTGCAGCAGAGGATGGGCGCGGACGGATTCACGGTGGCGTCGCCGGTCATCATGCCGACGCGCTCGGGGCCGAAGTCGCGGCAGAGCGAGAGGAACTTTTCGTTCACCAGCGCCTTGATCGGGCAGGTGTAGACGGAGCGTTTGCCGCGGCAGAGGGCGAAGAAGTGGGCGGCGGCGGCGACGAGCGATTTGCCGGAGCCGGTGGGTGTATTCAGGATAACATTACGCCCGGCGAGCAGTTCGAGGATGGCCTCCTCCTGCTCGGCGTAGAGCTCGAGGCCCTTCGCGGCCATGGCGTCGAGGAAACGCGAAAGCAGCGCGTCGTCGTTGGCGGCCTCGGCGAGGGTGAGCGGAGCGAGCGGCGGGGAGGGCGGGTGAGATGTGGAGGCGGAGTCGGACACGCGGCGAGAGACGGGAATGGCCGCAAAGACGCGCAGAAGGCGCAAGAAAGGGGAAGGCGGAAAGGGGCGGAGGGGGGGGATGCAGCTGCCTCAAGGACCGGTGTCCGATTGGCGAAACGGCTCCGCCGTTCCGCTACGGGCGCCCGTGCTACGTGAAGCGGCGGGCGCGGTGGCAGATCTCGAGGCGGTTGCCGAAGGGGTCCTCGAAGTAGACGGCGTAGTAGTCGGGCGCCTCGAAGTCGGGGCCCTCGATGTTTCGCGCGCCGATTCGCGGGAGCAGCGCGGCGAGGGCGTCGAGTTTTTTGCGTGATTCGGCGCGGAAGGCGATGCGCGTGGCGTTGGGGCGATGCGCGGGATCGGTGGTGAGTCCGAAGAAATCGGTGGGTGCCTCGGCTCCGGTGGCGCCGGGCGGGGGCTCGGCCTCGTATTGCAGCCAGCCTTCGATTTCGACGCGGAGCGTGAAGCCGAGCGCGGGAAGCAGCGCGGAGTAGAAGGGCGTGGCGGCCGCGAGATCGGGCACCCGAAGGTCGATGTGGTCGAGGAGACGGGACGTCGTTGCGGAGAAAAGCGGACGAGACCGGGAGGGGGATAAGACGTGCGAAGGGCGCGGGAACGACTCAGTAGCCGGCGGCCGGCGCGGAGGCGGCGGGGGCGGCGCCGGTGAACTCGGCGAGGATGGCGGCGGCGCTGCTCGTGCCGAGGCGGGTGGCGCCGGCATCGATGAGGGCGCGGGCGTCGGCGAGGGTCTTGATGCCGCCGGAGGCCTTGAGCTGGATCGGGCCGCGGCGGGCGGCGGCCCAGGCGGCGATGTGCTCGACCTTGGCGCCGGCGGCGCCGAAGCCGGTGGAGGTCTTGATGAACTCGGCGCCGGCGTCCTCGCAGAGACGGAGGGCGGTGATGCGTTGGTCGGTGTTGAGATAGCAGGTCTCGACGATGACTTTCACGAGCTGGCCGTGGTCGTGGGCGCGGCGGGTGAGGGTGCGGAGCTCGTGGGCGACGTGGTCGAGGTCGCCGTCGCGGAGAGCGGCGTAGTTCATGACGATGTCGACCTCGTGGGCGCCGGCGACGTGCATGGCGTCGATCTCGGCGGCCTTGGATTCGGTGGAGAAGCGTCCGCTGGGGAAACCGATCACGGTGCCGATCTTGATGCCGGAGCCGGCCAGGACTTTGGCGGCGAGGGACACGCTGGCGGGGTAGATCATCACGCAAGCGAAGCGATGTTGCGCGGCCTCGTGGCAGAGGGCCGTGATGTCGGCGGCGCTCGCGTCGAGGCGGAGGTTGGTCGAGTCGAGATGGGCGGCGAGCTGCGCGGGCGTGAGGTTCATGGGAGCAGAGGTGCGGGGGAGGCGCGGAAGACTGGACGTCGTGATCAACAAAAAGCGCGGCGGTCGCCGAAGGGCAACCGCCGCGCGGGAAGAGGACTGTTTACCAGGTGTCGGTGCGGAAGGGCACGGCGGGCAGGCCTTCGTCGTTGATGAGGCCGGCGACGGGGGCGTTGCGCCAGGCGTAGCGGACGGCGACGGGGTGCGGAACCTCGGCGCTGGTCACGACCACGGTGTTGTTGCCGTCGAGCTTGGCCTCGGCGGTCTTGAAGACCTTGTCCTCGCCGGCGAGTTCGAAGCCGGGGAGATCGTTGAGCGGGGCGCGGAGTTTGCCGGCGGTCTTGAAGTGGACGCGGAAGCCGGCGCCCTCGCGCTCGGCCTTTTCGAAGACCGGACCGCTGTCGATGATGTCGAAACCGTAGTCGCGCTTGAGGGCGAGGCGGGCGAGGCGGCGGCCGACGTCCTTTTTGTTGCGCGGGTGAATGTCCTTCTGGTCGCCGATGTCGATGATGACGGCCTGGCCGGTGTTGGGCAGGGAGAGGGTCTGGGTCTGCGCCTCGCGGAGGAAGGCCCAGGCGGTGTCGGCGGGCTTGGAGTAGTTGGCGAGCTGGACCCAGTAGAAGGGGAAGTCGCCCTGGCCGAACTTGGCGCGCCAGCCGGTGATCATGGCGGAGAAGAGGTCTCGGTATTCGGAGGCGCGGCCGGCGTTGGACTCGCCCTGATACCAGATGGCGCCGCGGAGGGCGTAGGGCACGAGCGGGTGGATCATGGCGTTGTAGAGGCCGGCGGGGGAGTGGGGATGGCCGGGGCCCTGCGGCGCGCGGGGGCGCGGTTTGTTGAAGGGCTGGCCGGCGGCCTTGGCGGCGGCCTGTTCGGCGTTCCAGGCGGCGAGGTCGGCGTCGTATTTCGCCTTCGAGGCGGGATACCTTTCGAGGGCCTTCTCCCATCGCGCGGCCACCTTCTCGGCGGCTTCGGGCACGGTTTTGTAGGCTTCGGCGTCGATCCAGGCTTCGACCGGGGTGCCGCCCCAGGAGCTGTTGACGATGCCGACGGGCACGCCGGTGAGCGCCTGGATGTCGCGGGCGAAGTAGTAGGCGACGGCGCTGAAGCTGGAAGTGGTGGAGGGACCGGCGAGTTCCCAGGTCTTGCGGTCGATGTCGACGGTGGAGGCGGGGGCGTCGGCGACGGTCTTCTTGATCTTGATGTGGCGGACCAGGGGATTGGCCGAGGCGGGGACGTCGATGGCCTGGTCGAAGGTGTTTCGCATGCTCCACTCCATGTTGGATTGGCCGGAGGCGAGCCAAACTTCGCCGACGACGATGTCGGAGAGGGTGACGGTGTTTTTGCCCGCGATGGTGAGGGTGTTGGGCGTGGCGCTGGCCGGAAGCGGATCGAGGGTCACGCTCCAACGGCCGTCGACGTCGGCGGTGGCGGACTTGGTCTGGCCGGCGAAGCTGACGGTGACCTTTTCGCCGGCGTCGGCGGTGCCCCAGACGGGAACGGGTTTGTCGCGTTGCAGCACCGCGTGGTCGGTGAAGAGCGGCGCCGGCTTGACGTCGGCGAGGAGCGCGACGGGCGCGGCGGCCAGGAGGGCGAGGAGCAGTTTGGCGGGGTGGGTCATGGTCATGGGAAAATCTTGGGAAGGGCGGGGGAAGGTGTTGTTAAGCGCGCCGACGGAGGACGGATCAATCCCTCGGTCCGGAGGTGGCCGGCTATTAGGCGAGGTTCAGCCAACTTTTTTCCGTGCTTTCAGAAAAGCGGACAACGCGCGCGCGGTGGGCATGCTCGGGGCGGTGCCGGGTTTGGTGACGGAGAGGGCGGCGACGGCCTGGCCTTGGCGCGCGGCGGCGAGGAGATCGCCGTCGTGTTTCACGAAACCGGCGGCGAAGCCCCCGACGAAGGCGTCGCCCGCGCCGGTGGTGTCGACGGCCTTGACGACGTGCGCGGGGATGTGGGTGCCGCCCGAGGTTTGCGAAACGAAGCAGCCGCGTTTGCCGAGGGTGATGATGACGGTGGGCGGGCCGAAGCGTCGGCAAAGCGCTTGGAGCGCGGCGGGTTTTTCGGCGGCGAGCGCGGCCTCGGTGTAGGGCTGGTGCGCCGGCGCGAGGCCGAGCTGGTTCACGAGCGCGACGAACTCGGTCTCGTTGGGGATGAGGATGTCGACGTGCTTGAGGAGTGTCGGGTCGAAGTCGGGACGCATCGGCGCGGGGTTGAGCACGGTGGCGGCGCCGGCGCGGCGACCGACGCGGAGAGTGTGGACGACGGCGGCGAGATTCGTCTCGAGCTGGGTGACGACGATGCGCGCGCCCTTGAAAAGCGAGGGCGGCAGGTCGCGCGGCGCGAGGGCGTCGTTGGCGCCGAGGGCGACGACGATCTCGTTTTGCCCGCTGTCTTCCACGAGGATGGCGGCGGTGCCGGTGGCGTGTTTCGGTTTCGGAATGAAGCGCGCGGAGATCTTGTTATCGGCGTAAAAACGCTTCGCGACCTCCGCGAAGGCGTCTTTGCCGACCGCGCCGACGAAGAGGGTGGGGGCGCCGGCGCGACCGGAGGCGACGGCTTGGTTGGAGCCCTTGCCGCCCGGGCCGGTCGCGAAACGGCCGATGATGGTTTGGCCGGCCTGCGGAAAGGCCACGCAGCGCCAGGTGAGGTCTTGCACGTAGCTACCGACGACGATGACGGCGGGGGCGGGGCGGGCGGGCATGGTGGTCGATGTCAGGTCACGTGATGCGTCCCGGCAAGCACTTGCGACGACGGCGTCGTCCGCGCGCCGCCGACGAGCCCGCGTTTTTACCGCTGTAACGTTTGTGAAACACGGCACGTTTGCCCTAGGCGCGTTTGGCGGGAGTCGGTAACTTCGCCGGCACATTCACGTTTCCGCGACCTTCGCAACCGATTCCCCGTTTCGCGCCATGTCGGATTCCGCCTCCGCCCAAGCCAAAAAGATCCTCGTCATCGACGACGAGGTCGATGTCACCGAACTGCTCGCCTACACGCTCAGGGCGAAGGGCTTCGTTGTCGAGACGCTCAACGACCCGAACCGCGGCGTGGGCGTGGCGCGGACCTTTCTGCCGGATCTCGTGGTGCTCGACGTGATGATGCCCGAACTCGGCGGCATCCAGATCTGCCGCATGCTCCGGGCCGACGCGAAGCTCGGGAAAGTGCCCGTGATCTTCCTCACCGCCAGGGCGGAGGAGGCGGATCGTATCCAAGGTTTGGAGACGGGGGCGGACGACTACGTCACGAAGCCCTTCAGCACGAAGGAGCTCGTCCTGCGCATCCAGACTATCCTGCGCCGGGTGGGCGACGGCGCGGCGGAGGCGCCGAGGAGGATTTCCGCCGGTCGCATCGAGGTGGACGACGAGCGTCACGCGGTGACCGTCGCGGGGAAGCCGGTCGAGCTGACCGCCACCGAGTTCAATCTTCTTCGCCTGCTCATGGAGCGTCGCGGTCGCGTGCAGACCCGCGAGCATCTCTTGATCAACGTCTGGAACTACGAAACCGAGATCGAGACGCGCACGGTCGACACGCACGTCCGCCGCCTGCGCGAAAAACTCGGCTCGGAGGCGGACTGGATCGAAACCATCCGCGGCGTGGGCTATCGCTTCGCGGAACGTCGCGCGGTCGAATCCGCCGACGCCTGACGGTGCGGAAACACGTCGCGCGCCCTTCATCCCTCCATGCCCCTTTTTCTCCTCGCCGTCGCCTTGATCGCCCTGGGCGTCGTGTCGCGTCGGCTCGCCGTCCATCGGCGGGCGGTGGTCGCGCTGCGCGAATCGTTGCGGGCGCGGCGTCCGCTTTTGCGCGAGGATTTTCCCGGCGCTCTGGGCCCGGAGTGGGACGAACTCTGCGCGACCGCCGGGGAGCTCGTCGCCGAACTCGGCCGGCTCGATCGCCAACACACCGACCAGCTCGCCCGGATCGAGGCGACGCTCGGGGCGTTGCGCGAGGCGGTGCTGGTCATCGATTCCGGCAACCGCGTGCTGCTCGCGAACCAGGCGTTCCACGCGATCTTCCCCGGGGCGGGCGCGATCCTGGGCAAACGGCTCGAGCTCGCCTTGCGCAACGACGCGTTCCTGCGCCTGGTCGAAAACGTCCGCGCCGGGCGGGCCCAGCCGCGTCAGGAAATCGAGTTCGTCGACACGAGCGGTTCGACGTGGGTGGAGGTCACGGCGTCCGCCGTCGATCTGTCCGACGGCGAGCCGGAGCGGGGGCTCTTGTTCGTGTTGCACGATGTCACCCGGCAGAAGCGCCTCGAGAGCGTGCGAAAGGAATTTGTGGCCAACGTCTCCCACGAGCTGCGCACGCCACTCTCCGTGATCAAGGGCTACGCCGAGACCCTGGTGGACGATCACGACGCCATGCCGCCGGCCGATCGGGAACGTTTTTTGAAGACGATCCATCGTCATGCCGAGCGGCTCGGTGCGTTGACCGAGGATCTGCTCACCCTCTCCCGGCTGGAATCCGCCCGGCCGGGCGTCGCCCGCGAGCGTGTCGATCTCGGCCGCCTGTTCGCCTCCGCCGTCGAGGATTTTCGCGTCCGTCCGTCCGCCCGGGATCATCGGATCGACTTTTCGGTCGAGCCCGGCACGCCGCCCGTTTTCGGCGATCCGCTCAGGCTCGGGCAGGTGTTGGAGAACCTCGTCTCCAACGCGCTCAAATACACCCCGCCCGGCTCCCGCGTCGAGGTCGCCGTGCGTAGGGCCGCGGTGGATACGGTAGAGGTCGCGGTGCGCGACGACGGGCCCGGCATCCCCGAGGAGGATCTGCCGCACGTCTTCGAGCGTTTCTACCGCGTCGACAAAGGCCGGTCCCGGGAAAAAGGCGGCACGGGGCTCGGCCTGAGCATCGCCAAGCACATCGTGCAGCTTCATGGCGGAAAAATCCGGGCGGAAGGCCGGCCCGGCGCCGGTCTCGCCATAGTGTTCACCTTGCCGCTGGGCGCCGGGCCCGCGGCCGGCGAAACCGCCGGCGTCCCGGATTCGGCCTGAGCGGGAGCGCCGTTCATGTGCCTTCCCGCGCGCCGGCGACCGGGGGCGAAACCACCGCCGCGTTGACCTTCGCGCCGGCCTTTGCGTGCGTCGGAGTTTCCGCTACGCGCCACCGTGCCACTCGACCTCTACACGAACATCCGAGACCAACGCCTCGCCGCCCTGCGCGAGGGGTTTTTCCCGCGCCTGCCTCTCGAGTCGGGACGGCCGCTCACCTTGGAGATCGGCTGCGGTCACGGACATTATCTGACCGCGTTCGCCGAGGCCCGTCCGGACGAATATTGCGTCGGCATCGACCTGCTCGCGGATCGCATCGAGCGAGCCGAGCGCAAGGCGAAGCGCGCCGGACTGGCCAACCTCGCCTTCGTGCAAGCCGAGGCCTCGCTCTTTCTGGAGGCGCTCGCCGCCTTCTCGGCCGCTCGCGAGAAGACCTTGCCGCCGGTTCGGCTGCGCCGCGTGTTCGTGTTGTTTTCCGATCCGTGGCCCAAGCGCCGGCACTGGAAACATCGGGTGATGCAGCCCGCGCTGTTGGATGCGCTCGCGACGTTGGCCGCGCCCGGCGCGACTTTGCATTTCCGCACCGATCACCCGGAATATTTCGTGTTCGCCCGCGACGTGGTGACGGCGCATTCCCGCTGGCGGCTGGCCACGCCCGAGGAGGAACCCTGGCCTTTCGAATACGTTTCGGTTTTCGAGGAGCGCGCATTAGCCGGTGCGCCGCAATCGCTTACGGCTCGGTTCGTATGACGACGGGGACGGCCATTAGGGTGACGAGGCGCGGCTCGCGTTTTCGCTAATGACCCGGGTGCTGACAGATATCTACCACTTCCAAGATTGACGCACACTTCCGGCGCTACCTAGTTCGTGCTTTTTTCCCCTCTTTCCATGGCTCTCCGCGTATCCGCTTCCGCCCTCAAAACCCTCGTCGCGCTTCCGCTTTTTGCGGTTTTCGCCGCGACGGCGCACGCGGCCGGAGGCGAGGCGGCGTCTTCGCTCCAGCAATTTCTCGGTCTTCCGATCACCAACACGATCCTGACCAGCTGGATCATCACCATCGCCATCATTCTCGCCGTCCGCGTCGCCGTCGGCACGCCGAAGATTGTTCCCGGTCGCGGCCAAGCCGTTCTGGAAACGGTTCTTGGTGGCCTGCGTGATCTCTATGAGCCGATCGTCGGCAAAAAGGCCATGCCCGGCGCCTTCCCTCTGCTCGTCACGCTTTTCCTCTTCATCGTTCTTCACAACTGGTCCGGGCTTCTGCCCTTCGTTGGCACCGCCGGTTGGGGGCACGCCGACGCGGAGGGGCACTTTCATCTCACCGCTCCGTTGATCCGCCCCCACACCTCCGAGGTCAACGGCACCATCGCCCTCGCCCTCGTCTCCTTCGGCGGTTGGTTGATTCTCTGCCTCAAATACGCCGGTCCCGGTCTCATCATCAAGGACCTCTTCGGCAACAAGGCCGACAAGAAGGAGCTCGCCCCCGCGATGTATTGGGGCCTCTCGCTCGTCTTCCTCGTCGTCGGCCTGATCGAGGTCGTTTCCATTTTCATCCGTCCGGTGACGCTCTCCATGCGTCTTTTCGGCAACGTGTTCGGCGGCGAGAGCCTCCTGCACGCGATGTATTTTCTCCCGCCCTTCTACTTCCTCGAGCTTTTGGTCGGTCTTGTGCAGGCCCTCGTCTTCACCCTCCTGACCGCCGTCTACATCGGCCTGATCTGCAACCACGGCGACGACCATCACGACGACGAGCACGGTCACGGCGAAGACGCCCATCACTGATTCGCGCATTCTCCCGCTCCCTTTCGCCGAACGTCACCCGCGGGCCCACGAGCCGTATCAACGCGAGCGCTCGGCAAAACCAAAACCAACAAACCAACATCCACCATGATCCTCGCTGAAATCACCGGTAACATCGCTTCCGCCGCCGGCCTCATCGCCGCCGCCGCCGCCGTCGGCGCCATCGGCACCAAGGCCGCCGAGTCCGTCGGCCGCAATCCCGCCGCCTCGGGCAAGATCCTCGTTCAGTCCATCCTCGGTATGGCGCTCGCCGAAGGTCTCGGCCTCCTCGCCCTCTTCCTCGCGAAGTAAGGCGCCCGTTCGCGTTTAGTTTTGGGCCTCGATCACCCCGCGTCGTCTCTACCCGGCGCGGCCCCGAGGCCCTCCCTCCTTTTCCCTCCCTCCCATTTCGCCTCCCGCCATGATCTCGACCCTGTTGGCCGCCACCACCTCCGTCCCCGGCGCTCAAGCCGAGGGCCCCGCCGCGCTTCTCGAGAAGTTCGGTTTCCAGTGGGGCTACATCGCGATGCAGCTCCTCAGCTTCGCGATCCTGGCCTACGTGCTTTATCGCTTCGCGATCAAGCCGACGCTCGCCACGATGGACGAGCGCAACCGCCAGATCGAGGCCGGCCTGAAGAACGCCGAGGCCACCGCCGCCAAGCTCGCCGAGGCCCAGGAGCAGGCCGCCGCCCAGATCAAGGCCGCCCAGCTTGAGGCGAACAAGATTGTCGACGAGGCCCGCAAGGCCGCCAAGGAGCTCTCCGAGCGCGAGACCGCCGCCGCCACCGAGCGCGCCAACGCCCTTCTCGCCAAGGCCAACGAGGCCGCCGAGCTCGAGCGCAAGAAGATCATGGCCGAGGCCCAGCAGGAGATCGCCCGCCTCGTCGTCGCCACCACCGAGCGAGTTCTCGCCAAGAAGCTCACCGACGCCGACCGCGCCGCCTACAACGAGGCCGCGGCCCGCGAACTCGCTTCCGTCTAAGGTCCGCGTCCCGGGCATCAGGCTCCTCGTTCCCATCTCCTAGCTCCCCGCTCTCTCCATGGCCGTCGTCCCCGCCAAAATCCGCGCCCAAGCCAAGCAGTTGCTCCAGCTCAGCCTGGACGAAAAGGGCGCGGTCTCCGCCGAGCGTGTCGCCGGCGTCCTCGAGTATCTCGAGAAAAACCCGCCCGCCCGTCTGCCGGTCCTTCTCGGCGCCTACCGCAAGCTCGTCGCCACCGAGATCGCCAAGGGCGAGGCCCGCGTCGAGCACGCCGGCCCCGTGGCTCCGGCCGCCCTCGACGGCATCGCGGCCGCCCTGGCCAAGCGCTACGGCCGCCCGGTGACCGCCGTCGCCAAACCGAACCCGAAGCTCCACGCCGGCCTGCGCGTTCGCATCGGCGACGACGTCTTCGAGTCCTCCGTCGCCGGCCAGCTCGCCGCCCTCGCCGCCGCGTCCTGAGCGTCCCGCCCGAGTATCCGAGCTTTCACCACACCTCCTTCTCAAAACCCTCGCCCGCCTCCTTTAAACAAATGAGCACCGTCCTCGAACAAATCGAATCGCAGATCGCCAAGCTCTCCGCCAAGGCCGTCCGCAAGAACACCGGCGTCATCACCACGGTCGCCGACGGCGTCGCCAAGATCGACGGCCTGTCCGACGTGATGTATAACGAAATGGTGCAGTTCCCCGGCGGCGCCATCGGCATCGCCCTCAACCTCGCGGAAGACGAGGTCGGCTGCGTCGTTCTCGGCGACGTCTCCAAGCTCAAGCAGGGCGACGAGGTCCAGACCACGGGCAAGCTCCTCTCCGTCCCCGTCGGCAAGGGCCTCCTCGGCCGCACCGTCGACGCCCTCGGCAACCCCATCGACGGCAAGGGCCCCATCTCCGCCAACGAATTCTATCCGGTCGAGAAGATCGCCCCCGGCATCATGGCCCGTAAGTCGGTTTCGCAACCCCTCTTCACCGGCATCATGGCCATCGACTCCATGATCCCGATCGGCCGCGGCCAGCGTGAGCTCATCATCGGCGACCGCGGCACCGGCAAGACCACCATCGCGATCGACACGATCATCAACCAGGCGAACATCAACCGCGTCGGCCTGGCTTCCGGCGACCCGAACTTCCGCCCGGTCTACTCCATCTACGTCGCGATCGGTCAGAAGAACTCCAACATCGTCCGCACCATCGCCGCCCTCGAGGCCGCCGGCGCGCTCGAGTTCACCGTCATCGTCGCCGCCCCCGCCGCCGACAACCCCGCCAACCAATACCTCGCCCCCTACTCCGGCGCGGCCATCGGCGAGTGGTTCATGGAAAACGGCATGGATGCCCTCATCGTTTACGATGACCTCTCCAAGCACGCCGTCGCCTACCGCCAGATCTCGCTCATCCTGAAGCGCCCGTCCGGCCGCGAAGCCTATCCCGGCGACGTGTTCTACCTCCACTCCCGCCTCCTCGAGCGCGCCGCCCGCCTCGACGGCAAGGGCTCCCTCACCGCGCTCCCCATCATCGAGACCCTCGCCGGCGACGTCTCGGCCTACATTCCGACCAACGTCATCTCGATCACCGACGGCCAGATCTTCCTCGAGACCGACCTCTTCAACCAGGGCATCCGCCCCGCCGTCTCGGTCGGCCTCTCCGTCTCGCGCGTCGGTTCCGCCGCCCAGATCAAGGCCACCAAGCAGGTCGGCGGTAAACTCAAGGGCGAGCTCGCCCAGTTCCGCGAACTCGCGGCCTTCGCCCAGTTCGGCTCCGACCTCGACGCCAAGACCAAGGCTCAGCTCGACCGCGGTTCCCGCATCGTCGAGCTCTTCAAGCAGCCCGCCTTCAGCCCGATCTCCATCGAGCTCCAGGCCGTCACCATCTTCGCCCTCCAAAAGGGCTACTACGACGACGTCGACATCAAGAAGGTCACCGCCACCTCCGTCTCCATCCGCGAGTTCTTCAAGGCCCGCCACGACGCCCTCCTCACCGAGATCCGCACCAAAGCCGCTCTCGACAAGGACCTCGAGGCCAAGATCGTCGCCGCCCTCGACGCCTGGAAGTCCACCCAAAGCGCCTAACCCCGATCGGAGTTAGGCCACAAAAAGCGCAAAACACGCAAAACGCAGAACCCGCGTTCCGCCCCTTTTGAGCCTTCTGCGCCTTTTGTGGCCACCCCCCTGAACTAAAAACATGGCTTCGACTCGCGATATCCGCCGACGGATCAAGTCCGTCAAAAACACCCGCCAGATCACCAAGGCGATGGAGCTGGTCGCCGCGTCCAAGATGAAGAAGGCGCAGCAGGCCGCCGTCTCCGGGCGCGCCTACGCCCAGCTCATGGGCCGCATGCTCGCCCGCCTCGCGCCCCGCCTGACCGAGGTGAAGCATCCCTATCTCGCCCAGCGCGAGATCAAGACCCGCGGCATCCTCCTCGTCACGACGGACAAGGGCCTCTGCGGTCCGCTCAACGCCAACCTCTTCAAGCTCGTTCTCGAGGTGAAGACCCCGGCGAAGTTCTTCTCCATCGGTCGCAAGGGCACCCAGTTCCTCGCCCGCACCAAGCGCGAGCTCGTCGCCGACTTCAGCGTCTCCGACAAACTCGGCTTCGGCGAGGTCAAGCCCGTCATCGATCTCATGGTGAAGGCCTACCTCGACGGCGAGATCGACACCATCGAGGTCATCTACCCGCGCTTCAAAAACACCCTTGTGCAGGAGTCGGAGTCCCGTCCGGTGCTGCCGCTCGCCAGCCTTCAGGAGTTTTTGGCCGCGGCCCAGACCGAGGCCGGCAACGCGCCGACCGCGGTCGACGATCGCGACATGATTTTCGAACCCTCCGCCGGGGAGGTTCTCGAGTCGTTGATCCCCTTTTACGTCAACCGCCTCGTCTACCAGCTCGTCCTCTCCGCCCGCGCCTCCGAGCACTCGGCCCGCATGGTCGCGATGAAGACCGCCAAGGACAACGCCACCAAGCTCCTCGGCGACCTCCCCCTCGAATACAACAAGGCCCGCCAGGCCGGCATCACCGCGGAAATCCTCGAGATCGCCGCCGCCCAGTTCGCCGCCGCGGCCTGAGGTAGTTGAACCACGCATACGCGACGCCATCACGACAACCCATCCTCCGACCGCCAACGCCCCTCGGCGCCGACAGGCGGTCAATCCAAGAATCCCTTCCCAGCCCCTCTCAGAAAAATGAACACCGGCAAAATCGTTCAGGTCATCGGCCCCGTGGTGGACGTGAAGTTCACCGACGAAACCATCCCGCCCATCTACCAGGCCCTCACGGTCGACTTCACCGTCGGCGGCCAGCCCCAGAAGCTCACCCTCGAGATCCAGCAGCACCTCGGCGACGGCGTCGCCCGCGCCATCGCCATGTCCTCCTCCGAGGGCCTGCAGCGCGGCATGACCGTGGTCGACACCGGCGCCCCCATCTCGGTGCCCGTCGGCGAGGGCATCCTCGGTCGCATCTTCGACGTCACCGGCGCCCCCGTGGACGGACGCGGCGAGGTTCCCCACACCAAGAAGTATCCCATCCACCGCCCGGCCCCCGCGCTGGTGGACCAGAACACCAACGCCGAGATCCTCGAGACCGGCATCAAGGTCATCGACCTCATCGCCCCCTTCACCAAGGGCGGCAAGGTCGGCGCCTTCGGCGGCGCCGGCGTGGGCAAGACCGTCGTGATCATGGAGCTCATCAACAACATCGCCAAGGCGCACGGCGGCTACTCCGTGTTCGCCGGCGTCGGTGAGCGCTCCCGCGAAGGCAACGACCTCTACCACGAAATGTCCGAGGCCGGCGTCATCAAGCAGGACAAGCTCGAGGAGTCCAAGGTGGCCCTCGTCTACGGCCAGATGAACGAGCCCCCGGGCGCCCGTATGCGCGTCGCCCTCTCCGCCCTCGCGATGACGGAATACTTCCGCGACGAGAAGAACCAGGACGTGCTCCTCTTCATCGACAACATCTTCCGTTTCTCGCAGGCCGGTTCCGAGGTGTCCGCCCTCCTCGGACGCTCGCCTTCCGCGGTGGGTTACCAGCCCACCCTCTCCAACGAGATGGGTCAGCTCCAGGAGCGCATCACCTCCACGAAGAAGGGCTCCATCACCTCCTTCCAGGCCGTCTACGTTCCCGCCGACGACCTTACCGACCCGGCCCCGGCCAACACCTTCGCCCACCTCGACTCCACGATCGTGCTCGAGCGCTCCATCGCCGAGCTCGGTATCTATCCCGCCGTCGATCCGCTCGCCTCGGTCTCCAAGGCCCTCGAGCCCTCCATCGTCGGCGAGGAGCACTACCAGGTGGCCCGCGAGGTTCAGCGCGTCCTCCAGCGCTACAAGGATCTCCAAGACATCATCGCGATTCTCGGTCTCGACGAGCTCTCCCCCGAGGACAAGGCCCTCGTCTACCGCGCCCGCAAGATCCAGCGCTTCCTCTCGCAGCCCTTCACGGTCGCCGAGGTCTTCACCGGCGCGCCCGGCAAGTATGTGCCCGTCAAGGACACCATCCGCGGCTTCAAGATGATCCTCAGCGGCGAACTCGACCACGTGGCCGAGGGCGACTTCTACATGAAGGGCGGCATCGACGAGGTGCTCGCCGCCGCCGGCTCCAAGAAGTAATCAACCATAACGCCCACCGAACGCACGGAAGGGCACGGAAGGAAAAACACGGTTTGTTTTCCGTGTCTTCCGTGTGTTCCGCGGGCCGACCACCGCCATGGCTCTCTCTCTCGAAATCGTCACTCCCGAAGCCCGTGTCTATTCCGACACCATCGACACGGTCGTCATTCCGACCGCGCAGGGCGAGATCGGCATCCTTCCCGGGCACATTCCGCTCCTCACCAAGGTGGAAAGCGGCGAGCTCCGTGTGACCAAGAACGGAGTCGAGAGCCGCCTCGCCGTCGGCAACGGCTTCGCCCAGATCGAGGGCGACACCGTGTCGGTCCTCGCCGAGCGCGCCATCACCGAGGAGAAGATCGACGAGGCCGCGGTCGAGGAGGCGCTCAAGCGCGCCGAGGAGGCGCTCAAGAACGCGCCGAAGGACGGCGATCCCTCCGAGCTCGAACAGCTGCAGGAAGCGATCCGCTTCGCCGGCGTGCAGCTCGCGCTCAAGCGCCGGGTCCGCTGACGCGTCGGTCGCGTTCCAATCTTCCCTTCAACCAAAGCGCGCCCGGTGTGCAGGGCGCGCTTTTTTGTGCCGGCCATATCATCTTGGGAGGGCTGGCGATTGCCGATGGGGCTGCCCACGATCCTTCCATGCGGGACCCCGATACCCCGGACTCATATCACGTGGACGTCATGGGCGGATACTGGATGTGGTGTCGCTCGAGACGCTGAGGCAGATGCACGAACGTGCGAACTGGCCGGGGATGAAATGATTTGGAGGGAAGGCATGGCCGGCTGGAGGCCGATTTCGGAATTGTTCCGCCCACCGCCTTTGTCACCTCGTTTGCCGTCGCCGCCGGCTATTCAAACGTCGTGCCACCTCTTACGAATCCCGGGCGTGGATCGGTTGGTTGGGCGGAGGCGTTCTTCAACCGCAACCGGGACGCGGTGTGCGCGATCTTCGACGAGTCGGGCGAGGACTGGCGCTGGCTTGCCCTGGTGCGCTCCGGCGAACGCCCTGTCGATGACGCCTGGGCGGCGCGGGCCAACACGGTCACGGAAGCCGGTTGGGCGGGGTTTCGCGACGGCCTGCAAAGAGTTCGTCTCGATCTCGCCGCCGCCCGGCGGCTGGCTCCGGATCGTCCGCCCGCACCGGCCCGCATGATCGCGATGGCGATGGACCAGTCGCAGCCGCGCGACATGCGCATGTGGTTCCAGCGCGCGCTCGATGCGCAGATTGATCATCGACAGGCTTGGGCCTCAATGCGCTGGACGCTTCGTCCGCGCTGGCATGGAAGCCACGAGGCGATGCTGGCGCTCGGCGTGGCCGCGGTGGACACCGGACGCTTCGACACCGATGCGCCGCGACAGCTCATCGAGGTGATCCTGGATCTCGAAAACGACCTGGGCGTCGAGGACCGGCGTCTCCTCGGACGGGACGACATCTGGCCGCACGTCGGCCGGATGTATGACGGTTACCTCGTTGATCCGTCCCGATCGATTCATCGGGACGGCTGGCGCGCCGCCTGCGCGAGCGCCGCGTATTTGGCAGGCAAATACGAAGTGGCGCGGACGCAGCTCGCGCGGATCTTTCGCGCATGCACTTCGAGGTGCCGCGCGCACGGGCGCCCAAGGAAAACAGGTGACGGGAGGCCGGGGCGCTATGGATGGCCGGCGATCGTGAGCCGGCGCGCGAACGCTATCGGGCGATCCTTGCCGGGGCCGGCTCCGGCGACCCGCTTGCCCCCGAATGGGCGAAGTTTCGCGTCGAATCCGAGTGAGCCGCCAAGTTTCCGGGCGTGACATGATCGCCCTGCGGCCGCATGTCGGAGGCATGCGCATCGCGGCATTGTGGGGCGGGCTGCTTTTGGCCGTGGCGCCGATCCACGGGGAAGAGGCGGTGGTGCTTTTGCACGGACTCGGGCGCGGGCCGGCCTCGATGTGGCCGCTCGAGCACTCGCTGCGGCGAGAAGGTTATCGGGTGATAAACGTCCGTTATCCCTCGCAACGCGCGTCGATCGCCGAACTGGCGGAACAGGCCTTGGGCCCGGTGTTCGCGGATGCGCCGGAAAGCATCCGGATCCACGTGGTCACGCATTCGCTCGGCGGAATTTTGCTTCGGCGATATCTGCACGACTACGGGACGCCCGCCGCCCTCGGACGTGTGGAGATGCTTGCCCCGCCGAACCGGGGTAGCGAGATCGTCGATACGCTGGCGGGCTGGCGTTTTTATCGGTGGGTCAACGGCCCGGCCGGACTCGAGCTGGGCACCGGGGACGCGGCGACGCCGATCGCGCTCGGTGCACCGCCCGACGGGGTGGAGATCGGCGTGATCGCGGGGAGTTTTTCGTGGAATCCACTTTTCTCCGCATTGATCGCCGGGCCGGACGACGGCAAGGTGGCGGTCGAGCGAACCCATCTGGCTGGCGAGCGCGATCACCTCACCCTACCATATTCGCACACTTGGCTGATGAATCGCGCGGAGACGCGTCGCCAGGTCGCCCGCTTTTTACGGAACGGGCGGTTCTCGCGGGCATGAAAAAACCGCGCGCCGAAAACGGAGCGCGGCAAAGGGGGGCCGAGCGGGGCGATGGCGCGTCCGCGCCACGTCGCGGCTCAGTAGTCGTTGTTGGTGATGACGCCCCAGAGGACCTTCACCTGCGTGCCGGAGGGTTTGCCGGCGTTGCCAATCAGCTCGTTGGAGTTGCCGTCGATGCTGGTGATGGGGGCGGGCTGATAGGCGCCTTTTTCGATTTCGACCAGACCGCCAAGGATGTTGGTGCGGCTGCCGGTGCGGGTGTTTTGGTGGGCGCAACCGGAGAAAACGGCGGCGACGGCGATAAGGGCGAGGGGCAAAAGGGCCTTCTTGTTCATAGGGGGAGAGGAAGAGAGATGGTTGCGGGCGACGGCTTTGGCAAGCCTCACGTCACCGAGGATGTGCCGGGGTCTGTTCCCCGGGCGCGGCCAGCGCGGCGTCGGTGCGCGTGGCGGTGAAATCCGGGGCGTCGCGAAGCAGGTCCGCCTGCCAGGGAAGAAGAATCTCGTCGAGCCGTCCGGGTTCGCGGCAGAGCGTCACCAGCGTGCTGCGCGGCGCGATGAGCGTCGGATCGAGATCGAGTTTGGCCGCGACGCGATCGCGATGGGCCTTGATGCGATCCTGTCGCTCGACCTCGGCTTGGGTGAGGTGGATGCGTTCGGTCCTCGGGCGACGCGGCAACGTGGCGGGGTCACGGGAAAACCCTTCTCGCAGCGCGGCGGCGAGAGAGGGGGCGAGCCGGGACTGACGTTTGCCGAGATTGACGGTGGCGAGGATCGTCTCGAGCGACTCCCCCTCCTCGGCGGCCTGCGCCATCCGGAAGAGCAGGTCGTTGCTGCACACCTTGAACGGCGGGGTGTCGATGTCCTCCGCCCATTTTTCCCGCCAATGCCAGACGGCGTGGAGCACGGAAAGACCGCGCCCGCGGAGGCGATCGGACGGCCCGACTCGCCAGGCGTTTTCCTCGTCGCGCGGAAAACCGGTCACGCCGCTCTCGATTTGACGGCGGCACTGCTGATCGAGCCATTCGAGGCGGTCGAGGGCGGCGAGTTCGCGAGTGAGCAAGTCGCGCAGCGCGGGCAGGTGCCAGACGTCGAGCGCGGCGTAGTCGAGAAGCTTGGGGGTGAGGGGACGTTTGGACCAGTTGGCCTTCTGGCCGGATTTGTCCAACAGGAGTCCGAAGTGTTGCTCGAGCAGCGCGCCGAGGCCGACGCGCGGACGGTTGAGCAACTGGGCCGCGAGCATGGTGTCGAAAAGGCTGCGCGGGCGGAAGCGGCAGAGGTCGTGCAGGAGGCGGATGTCGAAATCGCTCCCGTGCATGATGAGGTGCTTCTGCGCGAGGCGCTCCCAAAGCGGCTCCAGCGGCAGCGGAGTCATCAGGTCCACGAGGTAGACTTCGCCGTCCACCAGGAACTGGAGCAGGCAGACGCGCGTCCGGTAGTGGAACATGTTGTCCGCCTCGGTATCCATCGCGACCTCGTCGACACGGTCGAGGGCGGCGTAGAGCGGCGGGAGTCCGGCGGGAGTGTCGATGAGCACGAAGTGGGGGGGCTTTTCGCCGGTGGTGGCCACGGCGGTGCGGGCGGGGGCGGGAGCGGCAGGAGCCATGCGCACGCGGTTGATCTCGGCGGCGGGGCGCGGCGTGGCGGAGGGACGCTGCGCGGAAACGTGTCGCGGGCGCGAGGCGGAATCGGCGGCGGGCGCGGAGATGTTATCGCCGAGCGGGAGCTCGCCCTGATCCGGGCGCGGGCCGCGGCGACGGCGGCGGGGACGGGAACGCGAGCCGGGGGCGGAGGCGGGGGAACTCGCAGGAGGGGTGGGGGCGGAATTCGATCCCGTGAAAAAAGAAATCAGGCGCTTGAGCATCAATGAGACTCGCGGCGGCGGGAGCGCGTTGGGCGCGCGTGCGACCGGGAGGCGTGACAGCGAGCACAAGCGAGACACGCCGCGGGGGAAAGCGGAAAACGGGGCGGCGTCGAGCCTCTGTTCCGCGCCGCGACCACTTGCAGGACGAACTCAATCGGGAGAGTGGATTGAGTCGCTCGCAGCTCTCTATTTGAATGTCCCGCCGAAGGTAAAGAAGCGCTGGTTATTGCATTTCCACGGCATTTGATGCGTGGAGGTCTGTGGGCGCGTTTGAGGTGATGGGTGCACCTTTCTCTTCGAAAATGGAAGAGACCGCAGGAAGCGCTGGTTTGTAAAAATATATGAAAGATTCGCCACGTTTTTGCGTGATTGATATAAAATGAATTGACCAAGTGTAAATACGTAGGGGTAAGGCCCTGTGTGCCGTGGCGATTCCGCTCTTAGGCACCCTTCCGCCATGCTGTCCATGCTTCGTATTCGCCCGTGGGTCCTCGTGTTGTTGTTTGTCGCGCTTGGTTTCGGCACCGTCGCGAGTGCCGGCGAGGCGGGCTCCGGTCTTGGCCAAGTGCGCCAAGTGCCCGCCATCAACGGCGGCGCGACCGTCGAGGGCAGCCTGCACATGATGAGTGGCGGCGCGGTCACGCTAAACGGCGGCGCAACGATCACCCACGATCTTCTGGTGCCCGGCACCCCGACGGTGCGCATCAACGGGAAACCCAACTACGGCGGCACCGTGGAGGGCACCGGGCCGACCACCCCGTCGAATTACACCATCACGCTCAATGGTCAGGCGACCCTCCGCAACGTGGTGCGCCGCACCGCGCCGCTGACCCTGCCGACGGTGCCGCCCCCGCCCGCTCCTGCCGGCACGCGCAACGTCACGCTCAACTCCGCCAATCAGCCGGTCGGCGACTGGGGAACGCTTCGCAATCTCACGCTCAACGGCAACGTCGGCCAGGTCGCCGTGCCGCCCGGCACCTACGGCGACTTCATCGCCAACGGCGGCTCCGGGTTCACGCTCGGTATCAGCGGTTCCACTACGCCGGCGGTTTACAACCTCCAGCGCCTCACGCTCAACGGTCAGGCGCGCATCGAGGTCGTCGGTCCGGTGACGCTCAATCTCGCCAACGGTCTCGCGGCAAACGGCCCGATCGGCTCCGCCGCGCACCCGGACTGGCTCGCGCTCAACATCGCCTCCGGCGGCCTCACGCTGAACGGCGGCTGCACGATCCACGCCTTCGTCACCGCGCCCGCCGCCGGCACCGGCACCGGCACCGTCATCGTCAACGGCAACAGCAAGCTCGAGGGCGGCCTCGTCGCCGACAAACTCATCGTCAACGGCGGGGGCCTGTTGCGCCTTCGCCCGGGCGGCGAGGATGGTGGTAGTGGTCCGGTGAATACGGCTCCCGTCGCCGCGAGCCAGTCTCTGTCCACGCCCGAGGACACGCCGCTCACGCTGACGCTCTCCGCGACCGACGCCGAGACCGATCCGCTCACCTACCAGATCGTCGCCCTTCCGGCCCACGGCGTTCTCACGCTGGCCGACGGCGCGCCGCTTCCAGCGCTTGGCGCCGCGTTGCCCGCCGCCACGCTGCGTTACACGCCCGCCGCCGACTACCACGGCCCGGACGCCTTCACTTTCCGCGCGCGCGACGCCGCCGGCCTCGAGTCGAATGTCGCCACGATTTCGATCACCGTCACGCCGGTGAACGACGCTCCGACGGCGACGCCGCTGGTCGTGCGCACGCCCGAGGATACGCCGGTGGCGATCACCTTGTCCGGGCATGATCCCGAGGGCTCGGCGCTCACCTACGCGGTCGTGACGCAACCGACCTCCGGCAGCCTGAGCGGAGAAGCGCCGACGTTAACTTATCAACCGGCGCCCGATTTCGTCGGGGAAACGAGCTTCACCTACATCGTCACCGACGCCGAAGGGGTCGCCTCCGCGCCGGCGACCGTCACGATCACCGTCGATCCGGTGAACGACGCGCCTGTCGCGCAAGACGGCGAAGCGAGCGGCCGGGAGGATCGGCCCTTGGTGATCGAGTTGTTGGCGACGGATGCCGATGGCGACCCGTTGACCTACGCGATAGTCGCCCCGCCGGTCCGAGGCACGCTCACGCTTTCCGGCAATCAGGCCACCTACGTTCCCGCCGCCGATTTCTTTGGCGACGACAGCTTCACGTTCACGGCGAGCGACGGGGAGATCGTCTCCGTGCCGGCCACCGTGAGGATCACGATTCTCCCCGAGAACGACGCGCCGCAGGCATCGGCGATTCCGCCGCGAACGACGCCCGAGGACACGCCGCTGCCGTTGATCTTGCATGGAACGGACCCGGATGGGGATGTATTGAAAATTAAACTACTCACCCCGCCGGCGCACGGCGTTCTCGCCCTTGCCGGCGGCGGCGCCTTGCCGCCCGAGGGCACGCTCATGCCCGAGGAGGGTGTTGAGGTCGTCTACACCCCGCAGGCGAACTATCACGGACCGGATGGTTTTGGGTTTTCGGTTTTCGACCCCTCCGGCGCGGAATCGGCTCCCGTGTCGGTGTCGATCCATGTCACGCCGGTGAACGATGCGCCGGTCGCCGACTCCGCCGACTATGCGGTGAACGAACACGAGACGCTTTCGCTGGTGCTGAGCGCGACCGACGCCGATGGCGACGCACTCACCTATGCGCTCACGTCGCAGCCAAACCTCGGCACGCTGACGGGCGCTCCGCCGACCCTGATCTACACGCCGCCGGCAAACACCGATGCGTTTGTCGAGTTCACGTTCGTCGCGAGCGATGGCCAGGCGACTTCCGCGCCCGCGACGATTCGCATCGAGGTGCGCAATCTGCCCGACGCGCCCGTGGCGCGAAACCAGATGCTGACGCTCGCCGAGGACACGGCGCTTGCCCTGACGCTTGAGGCGATCGATCCCGACGGCGACGAACTGGTTTACGAGGTTCTTGTCCCGCCCGCCCACGGCACGCTCACCGGGGCGGCGCCGGCCCTCACCTATACGCCGAACGCGAATTTCCACGGAACCGATTCGTTCAGCTTTGTCGCCCGCGACGCCTCGCTCGAATCCGCCCCTGGCGTCATCACGCTCGTCGTGACGCCGGTTGCCGATGCTCCGCGTGCGCTACCTGCACGGGTTCTGGTTCCCGAGGATACCGCCAAGACGATCACGCTCGTCGGAGTGGATGATGATGGCGATGGGTTGCGCTACACGCTGACATCGCTTCCCGAGCATGGCGTCTTGTCGCTGTTGGATGGCGGAGCCCTGCCTCCTTTGGGGCAGCCTCTGCCTGACGGCGTGGATTCGCTGCGCTATACCCCTGCTCCTGATTACAACGGGAGCGATGCGCTCTCCTTCACGGTTGTCGATCCGTCCGGTGCCGTTTCTGATTTGGCGGTCATTGCGATCACGGTCGTTGCGATCAACGACGCCCCGATTGCGCATTCCGCCGCCTTCACGGTCGCACCGGGTATAACCTCCGAGCTTTCCCTTTCGGCGACGGATCCGGACGGAGACGAGCTGACCTACGAAATTGTGGGGCCCCCCTTCACGGAACCGCGGTTCTCGCGGGTTCGATTCTTCGATACACCGCGGACGCGACGTATTCAGGTTTTGATACGGTGAGCTTCCGTGTGAGGGATGCATCTTTGCAGTCGGAGGCGGCAGGTGTTCTGCTGACCGTGCTGGCGCCTGACGGGCCGCCGTTGATTGATGCGGGAGGGGAGGTGACCATTTCGGTGCTGGATGGCGCGGAGGGGCGCGTCGGCACGATCGTGGTCAACAACGACGAGTGGACGCTTTCCGACACGGGCTTCGCAAATGCGCCCACCGCCGCCAACTTCGCCCTGAACTTGGCGAATTGGTTCAAACGCGGGCCGAAAGCGAAGCTGCTCGTTTACTCGTCCAACTTTGGTCTTACGGGTGCACGTATCGCCACGACTATTCGTGGGGCCGGGCACGAATGGGTCGTTCGCTCCGGCGCGGCGCCAACACTTGCGGAGCTCTTACTCTATGATGCTGTGTTTCTGTGCGGGTTGCCGGTGCCTACGGGGACGCTCAACAGCTATGTAAACGAAGGCGGCTCCATTTATTTGTGCGGGCAAGGTTACGGCCAGGATCAGACTTGGTGGAATCCGTTTCTCGCCGGCTACGGACTTCGCTTCGGCCCGGCAAACCCCGTGGTGGCCACGGTTCCGGTCAACAGCACTCACCCGTTGTTGGCGGGGGTTACTTCGCTCTTCTACTACAATGGCAACGACGTCGAGCTGTTGCCGACGCCGAACGTCACCAACAACGAAATCCTGCACAAGACGGGGATCTATAACCTAATCTCCGCCTACACGACCGGACGATTCACCGTGGACTTGACCGGCTCGTTGCTGACCGCGGGCTCTGGTGGCTCTGTCACCTATACTTGGTCGTTTGTGGAAGGGCCCGGCCTTGTGCGCTTCCAGGATTCCGCCGCGCTCCAGACCCGAGCCTATTTCTCAGCAGCGGGCACCTATCGACTTCGGCTCACCGCGACGAGTGCTACGGGGGTGACGTCCTCCGCCGAAACAGTTGTTCACCTCCGCGTCAACACGCCTCCATTGGTCGACGCCGGACCCGACCTTCAGGCAATCGTCGGGGCCCCCGTTGCGCTCGCCGGAAGCGCGGAAGACGACGGAAATCCATCGTCGCCGACGGGTCTGGTGGTGCGCTGGACGCAGACGGATGGTCCCGCTCCGGTGACGATGGACGATCCCTCACGCGCGGATGCCACCGTGGTGTTTCCCGTGCCCGGCACGTATCGGCTGACCTTGTCTGCCGACGATTCGGAACAGACCTCTTCCGATACGGTGACCGTGACGGTGAGCGAGCTCACCAAGCCCAACGCCGCACCGGTTGTTGCCGTGGCTTCTCCGCTGCGAGTCCAAGTAGGGGAGCCCTTGCTTCTGGGCGCTTCGGTCTTTGACGACGGATTACCGTCGCCCGGATCACTTACCTACCAATGGAGTGTCGTCGCGGGACCTGCCACGCCTGCGTTCCAGAATCCTGCGGCGTTGGATACGACGGTGAGCTTCCCTGTGACAGGTTCGTATCAGCTTCGCGTGGTTGTCAGCGATGGGTTGTTGGAGGGATCCGCGGACTTGCTGGTCGATGTGCAGGCGGCGGATGTGCCGGTGGAAAATCGCGCCCCGTCGGTGACACTTCAAGTGCCGTCGATCATTTATGTCGGCGCCTCCCATGACCTGATTGCGAGCGCGACGGATGATGGTCTCCCTGCGGATGAATCGCTGAGCTATGCTTGGACCAAGGTCCTTGGCGATGGTCCGGTGACGTTTGGCACACCCTCGGCGGCAACCACGTCCGTCCTCGTCGGTGCGCCCGGCCAATACGTGATTCGGGTCACTGTAAGCGATGGTGACCTGATGACATTCTTGGATTGCCCGCTTAACGCCGTGTTTCCGGTGCAAACGAACGTGGCGCCTACCGTTTCGCTTCCGGCCAGCGCCGCCGCCAGCCTCAAGGTTCCGCTTACTTTGACCGGCACGGCCGTCGACGACGGGCTTCCTGCGCCACCCGCTGGCTTGTCCTACCGTTGGCAGAAGGTGTCCGGACCCGGAGCCGTGTCGGTTTCAAATCCGACGACCCCATCCACAACCGTCACATTTCACTCCACCGGAGATTACGTGCTTCGCCTCGTGGCGGACGATGGGTTGCTCTCCGGATTCGCCGACATCGCCGTTTCCGTAACGGTGCCTTCGGATCCCAAACCTCCGGTGGTGTCGATTTTCGAACCGCTGAACGGATTTGTCCCGCCCGCGACACCTTTCGAGATCGCAGCGCGGGCAAGTGATCCGGTCGGAGCAATCACCAAGGTGGAGTTCTTTATCGATGGGGTTTTCGCCGGCGCGCAGACATTGCCCGCCGCGGGCGAGCCGGACACCTATTTCTGGCCGCTGACAGGTGGCTTGGCGCAGGGCGTCTACACGCTTACCGTCCGGGCCACCAACCATATCGGCATCACCGCGGCGTCCGAGCCGTTCCTCCTCACGGTTTCGGACCAGACATCCTCCAACTCGGAGACGGTGGAAATACACACGCCGCTCGACGGCGACCGGATAACCGCCCCCGTCGAATTCACCGGCATCGTCGCCCGCGCCGGGCTGATGTCGTGGAAACTTGAATACAGGTTGACGCCCGCGAACCCGAACGCCTCGGACGCAGCGGCACCATGGACGACCTTTGCCAACGGCACCGAGTATGCGGGAACACCCGCCTCCGGTGATGATCCGGCTATCCCCGCATCGCTCGGGACTTTCGATCCGACGCTGTTGCTCAACGGCCTCTACCAGGTCCGCCTCTCCGCGACTTCAACCAACGGCACCACGCTTTACGATTTCGTTCGCACCGTCTTGGTCGACGGCAAGCTCAAGCTCGGTGTCATCGAATCGACCGTTGTCGACCTCGAAGTGCCTGCGCCCGGATTCCCGCTTCGCATCGAGCGGCGCTATTCGTCCGCAGATCGTTCCGCCGGAGACTTTGGCCCCGGCGCCACGCTCGCGTCTTCCGCGGTCAGACTTCAGCTCGCCCAAGAGCTTGGCGCGAACTGGTTCGGATACCTGGTCTCGGGTCCCCTCGGCGTTCCGCTCTATCGCGTCGATCCCGTGCCTCCGGAAGACGCCACCGGCGTGCCACCCATGCCACGGACCGTGGCGATCACGCTGCCCGATCAGACCGTTCTCCGCTTCGAGCCGGACCTGACGCCCAAGCAGCAGATCGTTCCCATCAGCGAAGCGAATGTCTTCTTCCGCCCTCTCGCGGGCACGACCGGCACACTTGTGCCCCTTGATTCGTCGCTCGCCCCGAACACCGAGGTGCTGCTGAGCAACGTCACCGGCGATCTCGATCTCCTGGATGTTGAAACCGGTGCGCCACTCGATCCCGCCGCCTACCTGCTCACCACGCTCGATGGCACCGAATACATCATCGACGCCGGCGGTTCGCTCCTCTCGCAGCGCGATCCGAACGGCAACTCGATCACCTACACGCACGACGCGATCATCCACTCGAACGGTCTGCGGCTCGACATCACCCGCGACACCGCCGGACGCATCACTCGCGTCACGGATCCGGCGGGCCGTCAGGTCAACTACACCTACGACGCGAGCGGTCGCCTGATCTCCGTCGCCGACGCCTCGGGCCACGCCACCACCTACGGCTACGCCGGAGGGTCCTCGCTCGTCGTCTCGGTGCAGCCGCCCGCCGCCATTCGTCCGACCTACAATGCCTTCGATGCGCTCAATCGCTTCGTCGGCCGCGTCGACGCCATGCTCGGCGAGACCAAACTCGACTACGATTCCGCCGAGCAGACCAAGACCCTGCGCGACGCGCTCGGTCACGAGACCGTCTATCGCTACGATCTGCTTGGCAACGTCACCTCGATCACGAATCCGCTCGGCCACGTGACGACCTACGAATTCGGCGACGGCCGCTTCCCCGACAAACCCACGCGCGTCACCAACCACCTCGGCGAATCCGTCCGCACCACCTACAACGCGCAAGGCCGCACCGCCACCGTCACCGATCCGCTCGGTCGCGTCACGAGTTACGTCTACGACTCCGCCGGCCGCTTGCTCAGCGAGACCGACGCGCTCGGGCATGCCGTCACTCGCACCTACGACGCAAGGGGCAACGTCCTCACCGTCACCGATCGCGGTGGCGGCGTGACCTCCTACACCTACGACACCGCCGGCAATCCGCTCACCGTCACCGACGCGCTCAACAATGTATCCACATTCACCTACAACTCGCAGGGGCTCCCGCTCACCGAAACCGAGACGGATTCCGCCGGCGTCGTGTTGGTCGGTCGTTCCTTCACCTACGATCTCGCCGGCAACCTGCTCACCGAAACCATCCAGCAGACCGACGCCGACGGCATCACGCTTCCACGCGTCACCGCCTACACCTACGACGCCGCCGGTCGCGTCCGCACCATCACGCATCCGGATGGCCGCGTGGTTTCGCGCACCTACACCGATTCCGGCCAACTGGCGACGGAGACGACGCCGGAGCACGGCCTCGTCACGTATGCCTATGACGCCGCGGATCGTTTGATACGCGTCACCCACGCCGACGGCACCACGGAGCTCACCGGCTACGACGCGTTGGGGCGTGTCACCAGTCGCACCGACCGCGGCGGCTTCACGACGACCTACGTTTACGATGCCGCCGGTCGCCTCACCTCGGAAGCGCTTCCCGATGGCGGCGTGATCGCTCGCGTTTACGACGCCGCCGGCCGCGTCACGTCCGAAACCGACGATGCGGGCCGTGTCACCGCCACCACTTACGACGCCGCGGGCAATCCCACCGGAATCACGCATCCCGACGGCACCACGACCGAGCTCACCTACGATGCGGCCAACAATGTCGCGACCCGCTCCGTTCGCGCCTTCGCCGAGCCCGAGTTCGCTGCGCTCGGCGGCTACGCCCGCAGCATCGCCGAACTTGGAGGACGTCCCGATGCGCACCGTCTCGCCCAAGCAGGTGGCGGAGGCGGCGGCTCGCCGGTGTCTCCGAGTGGCACACCCGCGCGCCTCTTCCGCTTCACCTACGACGCCAACCACCGCCTGACGGAGGTTATCCATCCCGACGGCGTCACCCGCGCCACGCTCGAATACGATTTCCTCGGACGTCCGACCCGCGTCACCAACGAGCGCGGCGCCGTATGGACTTATGAATACCAGGGAGGCAGCGCCATGCGCCGCACCCGCGTCACCGGTCCGTTGGGTTACGTCGAGAACTACGAATACGACGAGTATGCAAACATCACGGCGCAAATCGACGCCCGCGGACGTCGCGTCGAGACCCGCTACGAAGGCGTGAAGCCGGTCCAGATCATCTTCCGCGACATCGGCGCCCCCACCTTCACGAGCATTCTGAACACCTACGACGACACGACCGGTCGCCTCTCCACCGTCCGCGACCGCCGTTCGTTCGAGACCCGCTTCACCTATGTGGACCCGAACAAACCGGATCGCGAAATCATTCGCACCGAGGGGCCGTCCGGCGCGGGTCAATCTCACCGCACTCGCGAGGAATACGACTCCCGCGGCAACCTCGTCAAAGTCACCGACGCCCGCGGTTCCGTCACCGCCTACGAATACGACGCGTTCAACCGCCGCACGCTCGTCACCCATCCCGACGGCGTGAAGGAGCGAACGGTTTACGGCCCCGGCAACACCGTCGCCCGCACCGAGCACATCTCCGCTTCCGGCGAAGTTCTCGCCACGTCCTACGCCTACGACGCCAACGGCCGACTCTCCGCCATCACCCACCCCGACGGCGCCACCGAGCACCTGAGCTTCGACGCCGACGGACGCATCACCGGTCGCGTGGACGAGCGGGGCAACGCCACCACCTACGTTTACGACGATACCGCTCGCACCGTGACCGTGACCGACGCCGAGCTCGGCGTCACGCGCCACGCGTTCGACGCCGTGGGAAATCTCCTCGAGACCACGGACGCGCGCGGCCATCGCACGACCTACGAATACGATCTGCTCGGTCGTCTGACTTCCCGCACCGAGGCGGCCGACACCAACGTCGCCCGCACCACGCGTTTCGAATACGACCTGAATGGCAACGTCGTCACGCGTATCGAGGCGGCGAATACGCCGGACGAGCGAATCACCCGCTACGCCTACGATTCCGACGACCGTCTCCTGCTCACGACCTTCGCCGACGGCACGACCGTCCGCACCGAGCGCGACGCCGACGGCAATCTCTTGGCGCGCACAAATGAACGCGGCTTCGTCACGCGCAGCACCTACGACGCCTTCGGTCGCCTCACCAGTCTCACCGATCCTCTCAATCGCGTCACCACCTACAGCTATCCCGACTTCGGCGCCCAGGCCGTTCGCACCGATCCGCTCGGCCGCGTTTCCACCGATCATTTCGACGAACGCCAGCGGCTCGTTCGCCGTGAATTCGACGGCGGAGCCTGGATCGAAAACCTCTCCTACGACGCCTTTGGCCGCCTCGCCGAACGTCGCGAGCGCCGCGCCTCCACCGTCTCCTTCAGCGCGGCCCGCGTCACCGCGTATGCCTACGATGCGCGCGGACGCGTCTCCACGGTCACGCATCCTTCCGGCGGGGTGGACCGTTTCACCTACGATGATGCCGGAAACATCGATCGGATCGTCGACCCGCGCGGCTTCGCGACCACCTTCAGCTACGATCGCCTCAACCGCCGTGTGTCCGAAACGCGCCGCGGCTCCGCGGGCGAAACCACTCGCACCACCGCGTTTGAATACGATCCGGTGGGCAACCTCACCCGCCTCACCAAGCCCGGCGGTCAGGTTATCACCCGCACCTACGATCAGCTCAACCGCCCCCAGGTCGTCACAGCCACGCTCAACGCCACCGAGACCTATTCGCGCGCCTTGCTGCACGATGTGTTCGACCGGCTTTACGCCACCGAGGACGACCGCGGGCGCAACGAATTCACCTACGATCTGCGCGACCGCCTGATCACCGAGAAAGATCCGCTCGGCCAACCGCGAAGGCCAGCTCGGGCTCGTCGGCACGATCGGCGGCGCCACGCCTCAGGCGCTCGTCGGCCCGCCGCTTGTCGACCTCGCCGGAGGCATCGACTCCGCCCCCGCGCTCGCGATTGTTCAGGCGCTTCGCTACTACGGCTACGATGCGCAGGGCAGCGTGCGCCATCAACTCGACGGCGCGGGAGCCGTCACCGCGCGCTACGATTACGACGCGTTTGGCACTTTGCTCGGGGCCTTCGGGGAAAGCCCGCTCGGCAGCGACGCCTATCTCTACCGCGGCGAACGCTACGACGCGCTCACGGGGCTCTATCACTTGCGCGCCCGCGATTACGATCCCGCGCTCGGACGTTTTCATCAGATCGACGACTTCGCGGGCTTCACCGACAACCCGTATTCACTGAATCGCTACAACTACGCCGAGTCCAACCCGCTCGGGAAGTTCGATCCGGCGGGGCGCTTTGCGGTCACGAGCCTGGTCACGGCGGTTTACGCTCTGCACATCAAGGACCAATACCTCGCCGAACTGGCGAGCGCGGGCCCGCAGTTCACCTTCGATCCGGACGAGGCGTTGAACCGCTACCTGATGACGGACCACCTCGTGGCGGCCAGCGCGCCGCTGAAGCTGAAGGAGCGCGAGCTCTGGGTCCGCGCCAGCGGCGGCGGCATGATCGGCTCGTGGGTGAACGAGAGTGGTTCGTCGCAAAAAGCGGAGACAAAAGGTGGCCAAGGTTTCGGCGCCGGCTCGGACGTGTTTTTCCTGCACCAGAGCGGAGCGCGTTTCCGCCAAGGATGGGCCCTGCGACAGGTGGAGCAGGCTTGGGGCGCCTTGCAGCAATCGCGCCTGAACCTGAACATGGGCCCGCGTTTCCCCGAGGACCCGCGCAGCCAGCGCATCGCCGCGGGCAACGTGAGTCTGAAGGGCGCGCGCTGGGCCGACGCGATCTACGCCGACGCCTTGCTCCAGGCGACGCTGCGCTCCGCGACCAACGAAGGGCGCCGCGGTGTGCGCGCCCACTTCACGCCGACCGTCGAAGGTCGCCGCTACGATGCGACTGGCGTGGACCTGACCGCCCGCGCCACCACCGCCCTCAACGCCGCCAGCGGCGGCGGCCCGGTGGATTGGGAGCAGATGATGAGGGGAGGACAGCCCGACGCCTTCCTCGCGACAGAGGAAACGGGAGTCTACGAGTGGAGCGCATCCGAGGAGTTTCGGGTGCGTTTGGCCCAGCAGCCGCGCGCTTATTGGTCCACCGTGGTGAATTCCAGCCCATGGTTGGTGAATCCACGGGTTTGGGGAGCGGTGCAGACTGCTGGCGGCCTGACGGAGGCTACGATCGGTGCCTATACCGCCGTGCAGACGGGAGGGCTGAGCTTCGCGTTGAGTGTTGCGGCGTTGGCGCACGGATTTGATCAGACGGTCGCGGGTCTGAAACAGACCATTACCGGAGAATGGACCGATACGCTTACCCAGTCGTTGCTGACGCAAGCGACGGGGAGCGAAACCTCGGCGGCGCTGATCGACACCGGTTTGTCCTTTGCGCTCGGAAATCCCGGTGCGACGGCACGGATGCTGAGTGGCGTGGGCCATTTGAGCCTCGAGGTAGCGGGCGTTGGCGTTGATTTAGCGAAGGGTGCGGGCAAGTCGGTTGGCCGCGCTGTTGGCGAGGCCATGGTGAATGGCCGTCCTCTACTGAGGATAGGCGAGTTGGACCTGCTGAAACCCGGTGTTGCGCGCTTTCTAAGCCCGGAGGAAGCGCGACTGGCGGGTGGCGCGCAGAAGGCATTGAATGCCGCTCCACCCACGGCGCCTCCCCGCCAGCTAGAATTCGATTTCGTTAGAGACCTCGACAACCGCGCCCGCCTGTCGAGTTGGAGTGCCGCAGAGACAACAGCGGTGACAGTTGCCGAGGACGCGGTGCGATTCCATCACCCGTGGCCGAAATATCTTGGCGGGAAAGTGCAGCAGATACTTGAGCCGCTTCCGAAGAGTCTTCACGACGCGTTCCACAGTGGCTTGGACAAGATTTTGCCGCGACAGGCGGGCACGGCATATTACGAAGCGTTGTCACCCGCAGCACGCACGCAGGCGCTGCAAGACCTTGCTGCTTACACGAAGGCTTTTGATGCCAAGAACGGCACGTATCTCTACGAAGCAATGGTTCGAGAAGGCTTCCTCCACTGATGAGCGATCCAACCAAAAGAATCGAGGAATTGACCGTTGCTGACTTGGAGGCGTTTCCGGTCTGGCAATATGCCAATAGCGACAAGCGCGGTGAAACCGCAGTGCGTCCCGTCAAGAAAACGCCAGTGAAGAATCTGACAGGGCGCTTCGCTGGCGTTCAGGTTCGTTTGGCTAAGGGCTCGAACGTGTGGGCGCTCATTGGCAACGTGGACGCGAGCAATCCGCGGTTAACTCAGCACTTCCTTACGCTCTCCGTCTTTCGGAATGGGCGTTGGTTCACGATGGCTCGTTATCACGACTTCGACGCCAAAGAGCGCGGTCCCGATGCGCTCGCTGCGTTCTTGGGTCTGCGAGTCGACGAGGTTTTTCCGATCTCGTATGACATCAGCCGTTGTTCGCTCGGCGATGTGGCGGCTTTGCTTGGAACGATAGAGAAGGAGCCGCGCGAAAGACTCACTCGTGCTGAAATCATCGCGCTTGCGGTGCCATAGAATCCCAGCGGTTCGCTCGCGCTCACAACAACGCGGAACATGCGGCACGCTGCGCGCCAGCAAAGCTGTCACGCATCCTGCTCGTTCCTCCGCGGTGTCGCTCTGGGCGCAAGGCCCGGCGCTCCATCCCTCC
>Ga0182792_1000048_pt1:0-107500 | contig 113013 bp, 102 predicted proteins | sample Passage237B_FD_130497 | JGI IMG/M metagenome (GOLD analysis project Ga0182792, IMG submission 130497) | Cellulose adapted compost microbial communities from Newby Island Compost Facility, Milpitas, CA, USA - Passage2 37B (version 2) (version 2) ...
GGACAAGCCTCTTCGGTAACCGGGCCGGCTGGTGGAGAGCCGGTAGAGACCAAAAAAGCCCGCTCCGTCGTTGCTTTAAGTCGCGTCTCCCGTTGAGAACGGGATGCGCCGGTTTCGCCTCCGGCTGCCAGTCACCCGAAAGTTAGGAAAGGCGGGACCTTCTCGATCGAAGAGCATCTCCCGAAGGCGATGCCGGTCCTCATCTTCCCTGGCGGCTGCCCGGCCTCTTGTCCGGGTACCCACCGACTGACACACGACCACAGGCACGTGCGAAATTGGGCAGGAGCGGAGATAGGTGCTTTGCATCGGCTGCGCAAGATTTTTTTCGCGCGGGCCAACGTTTTTCCCGAACCTGCGCACGGATGTGGCCGTCGCGCCGCTTGAAGATGAACGGTTGTTAAGGTTTGCCGCGAACGGCGGCCTCAGCCGCGGCGCGTGAACGGCTCCACCGTCTGCGCGTGGCGCATGAAGACGTACATCACGTAGAGCCCGATCAGGAACAGGATGCCCTGCAGGACATGCGAGGTCGTCTTGTCGAGGCCGAACAGCACCGCCAGCGCCCAGCCGCCGGCGAAGGCCACGCCGAACACCTCGGACGCGATCAGGATCGCGGCGCTGAGGACCGTCGAGACGTTGCGCCAGACGATGACGCGTCGGCCGGTCGGGGATGGTGCTTGCGCGGTCATGGCTACCTTGGATCTTCCGGGGTCGTCCTGGGCCTCTCCGCCGCGGATGGCGGGCTTTGCGGCGAAAACGGCGGCAATCTCCCCGAAAAGGGCGGCGCGATCAAGGGCTGCAAGCCTAAAAAACGGCCCGATCCGGTATATATTGGGAGCGCCGATTTGGCCGAATCCCGGGATTTTTCATGACCGCATCGCCGCAGTCGTCTTCGTCCGCCGACAACCCGCTGCTCGCCGCCTGGCGGACGCCGTTCGCCACGCCGCCGTTCGATGCCATCCGACCCGAGCATGTGCTGCCGGCGCTGACGCAGGCGTTCTCCGACCATGTGCGCGAGATCGACGCCATCACCTACGATCCGGCGGAGCCGGACTTCGCCAACACCATCGTCGCGCTGGAGCGCGCCGGGCGGCTGCTCGACCGCGTCTCGGCGGTGTTCCATGCGCTGGTCTCGGCGCATTCGAACGAAGCGCTGCTGGCGATCGAGGGCGAGGTGGCGCTGCGCTCGGCCCGGCACTGGAACGCCATCCTGATGGACGCCGTGCTGTTTGGCCGCATCGCAAAACTCTACCACGAGCGCACCCATCTCAAGCTGACCCCGGAGCAGCAGCGCCTGCTGGAGCGCACCTACACCCGCTTCCGTCGCGCCGGCGCCGGCCTCGACGAGGCCGCCAAGACGCGCATGGCCGCGATCAACGAGCGCCTCGCCGAGCTTGGCACGCGCTTCAGCCATCATCTGCTCGGCGACGAGCAGGCGTGGGCGCTCGAACTCGGCGAGGACGACCGCACCGGCCTGTCTGACAGCTTCATCGCCGCGGCCGAGGCGGCGGCGGCCGAGCGCGGCCAGCCCGGCAAGGCGGTGGTGACGCTGTCGCGCTCCTCGGTCGAGCCGTTCCTGCAGGCGTCCACCCGGCGCGATCTGCGCGAGAAAGCCTACAAGGCGTTCGTGGCGCGCGGCGACAACGCCAATGCCAACGACAACAACCCGGTGATCGGCGAAATCCTGACGCTGCGCGAGGAGGCCGCAAAACTGCTCGGCTACCCGCATTTCGCCGCCTACCGGCTCGACGATTCGATGGCCAAGACGCCCGAGGCGGTGCGCGGCCTTCTGGAAAAAGTGTGGGCGCCGGCGCGCGCCCGCGCGATTGCCGACCGCGACGCCTTGCAGGAACTGATCCGGGAGGAAGGCGGCAATTTTGCGCTGGCGCCGTGGGACTGGCGCTACTACGCCGAAAAGCTGCGAAGCCGCCGCGCCGATTTCGACGACGCCGCGATCAAGCCCTACCTCACCCTCGATGGCATGATCGCCGCCGCCTTCGACTGCGCCACCCGCCTGTTCGGCCTCACCTTCACCGAGCGCCACGACATTCCGGTGTGGCACCCCGATGTCCGCGTCTGGGAGGCCACCAACGCCGCGGGCAAGCATCAGGGCCTGTTCTACGGCGACTATTTCGCCCGTCCCTCGAAGCGCTCCGGCGCTTGGATGACCTCGCTGCGCGACCAGCAGACGCTCGACGGCGAGGTAGCGCCGTTGATCATCAACGTCATGAACTTCGCCAAGGGCGCGGCCGGCCAGCCGGCGCTGCTCTCGCCCGACGACGCCCGCACCCTGTTCCATGAGTTCGGCCACGGCCTGCACGGGCTGTTGTCGAACGTCACCTATCCCTCGCTGTCGGGAACAGCCGTATTCACCGACTTCGTCGAGCTGCCCTCGCAACTCTACGAGCACTGGCAGGAGCGCCCCGAGGTGCTGCGCGCCTTCGCCCGCCACTACCAGACCGGCGAACCGTTGCCCGACGACCTGTTGCAGCGCTTTCTTGCCGCGCGGAAATTCAATCAGGGCTTTGCCACGGTGGAGTTCGTCGCCTCGGCGCTGCTCGATCTCGAATTCCACACCCAGCCGGCGGAGGCGGCGCGCGACGTCCATGCGTTCGAAAAACGCGAGCTTGAGAAAATCGGCATGCCGGCGGAAATCGCGATGCGCCACCGGCCGCAGCAGTTCGGCCATATCTTCTCCGGCGATCACTATGCCGCCGGCTACTACAGCTACATGTGGTCGGAGGTGATGGACGCCGACGCCTTCGGCGCCTTCGAGGAGGCCGGCGACATCTTCGACCCGGCGACCGCAAAACGGCTCTACGACGACATCTATTCCTCGGGTGGCTCGCGCGACCCGGAGGAAGCCTATGTCGCCTTCCGCGGCCGCAAGCCGGAAGCGGACGCGCTATTGCGGCGGCGCGGCCTGATCGACACCGAGGCCGCCTGAGATGACACCGATGCTGCGATCGTGGCTCCGGGCCTTCGCTATCGCCGCCGCCCTTGTCGCCGGTACCGGCGCGGCTTCGGCGCATCCGCATGTCTGGGTCACCTCGCACAGCGAAGTGATCTACGCCGCCGACGGCACGGTTACCGGCGTGCGCCACCGCTGGGCTTTTGACGAGATGTTCTCGACCTACGCGCTGCAGGGCATCGAGACCAAGCAGAAAGGCGTCTACAGCCGCGACGATCTTAAAGCCCTGGCGCAGACCAACGTGGAGTCGCTGAAGGAATACGCCTTCTTCACCTTCGCCAAGGCCGACGGCAAGACACAGCGCTTCCAGGAGCCGGTGGATTATTACCTCGAATACAAGGACTCGGTGCTGGTCCTGCACTTTACGCTGCCGTTCAAGGCGCCGTTCAAGGCCAAGAAGCTTGCGCTCGAAGTGTTCGATCCGTCCTATTTCGTCGATTTCACGCTCGCCAACGACGAGCCGGTCAAGCTGGTGGGCGCGCCCGCCTCGTGCCAGCTCGCCATCGAACGGCCGAAGTCCGGCACGCCTAGCGCCCAGCAGCCGATCAGCGAGGACAGCTTCCTGAGCGATGCCTTCGCCAACTACGGCGCGATGTTCGCCAACAAGATCACCGTCGGCTGTTCATGACGGCGGACTTGAGTACGCCCGGCCACCGCTGCGGCCTCCGCCTCGTCGTGATGCTGATGGCGGCGCTGATGCTGGTGACGCTGGCTGATGCGCTGTGGGCACAGGCGTTGGCGCAAAACCCGTTCGGCGTCGGCAAGGGAGCGGCGAGTGCCGCCGAGGCCGAGGCCGGCGGCGTCGTGGCATGGCTGCTGGCCAAGCAGGCCGAGTTCTACCGCGCCATGTCGGCGACCATCCGCGCCGCCAAAAGCGACGGCAGCGCCGTCGTCACGCTGCTCGGCATCGCCTTTTTATACGGCATCTTCCATGCCGCCGGCCCCGGCCATGGCAAGGCGGTGATCTCGTCCTACCTCGTCGCCAACGAGGAGACGGCGCGGCGCGGCATCGCGCTGTCGTTCGCCTCCGCCTTCATGCAGGCGCTGGTGGCGATCCTCATGGTCGGCGTCGCGGCGTGGCTGCTCAACGTCACCGCCAAAACCATGTGCGGCACCGAGCGCGCCGTCGAGATCGCAAGCTATGGCCTGATCGCGGCGCTCGGCGCCCGGCTGATGTGGGTCAAGGGCAAGGGCCTGTTCCGCACGCTGGCGCAGCCGGCGGCCCTCGCCTCCCCGGCGCTGGCCTATGCGGCCGCCGGCGCCAGCGACCATGGCCACGATGCCCACGATCATCGTCACCACCATCACCACGTCCACGACGATGCCTGTGGCTGCGGCCACTCCCACGGGCCTGAGCCGGCGGCGCTGGCCGGGCCGCAAGGCTGGCGTCACGGCCTCGTGGCGGTGGCGACCGTCGGCATCCGGCCGTGCTCCGGCGCCATTCTGGTGCTGGTGTTCGCGCTGGCGCAGGGCCTGTTCTGGGCCGGCATCGCCGCCACCTTCGCGATGGCGCTTGGCACCGCCATCACGGTCACGGGCTTCGCGCTGCTCGCGGTATCCGCCAAGGGACTGGCACGCCGGCTTGCGAGCGGCCACAGCGGCCGCGCCGCGACCCTGCTGCGCGGCGTCGAGTTCGGCGCCGCGACGCTGGTCATGCTGTTCGGCGTGGCGCTGCTTTCCGGCTACATGGCGGCGGAGCGGACCGCCTGTTTTTGAGCGTCCCGTCCCTTGACAGTCCCTCACCCGCGCGCCAAGCCAACAGCATGACGACCGACGCTGCCCCCGTGCCTGCCCAAGCGACCACTGCCGCCGCACCCGAACGGGTCGGCGTGCTGCTGGTCAACCTCGGTACGCCCGACCGCGCCGACGCCAAGGCCGTGCGGGTTTACTTGCGCGAGTTCCTGTCCGATCGGCGCGTCATCGAGAACCAGGGCCTGGTCTGGAAGCTGGTGCTCAACGGCATCATCCTGCCGCGCAGGCCGGCGGTGAAGGCACGCGACTACCAGAAAATCTGGAACGTCGAGAAAGACGAATCCCCGCTGTTCACCTTCACCCGCGGACAGGCCGACAAGCTCGCCGCGGCGCTCGCCGGGCACGGTCACGTCGCGGTGGACTGGGCGATGCGCTACGGTAACCCCTCGATCCGCTCGCGCATCGACGCACTGGCCGCAGCGGGCTGCACCCGGCTCCTGGTGGTGCCGCTCTATCCGCAATATTCCGCCGCGACCTCAGCCACGGTGTGCGACGAGGTGTTTCGCGCCCTCATCGACATGCGCGCCCAGCCGACGCTGCGCGTCGCCCCGCCCTATTACGACGACCCGGCCTATATCGAGGCGCTCGCGGTCTCGATGGAGCGCGCGCTCAAGGCGTTGCCGTTCACGCCGGAGGTGATCCTCGCCTCGTTCCACGGCATGCCGCAGGCTTATATCGACAAGGGCGACCCCTATCAGGCGCAGTGCGTCGCGACGACGAAGGCGCTGCGCGCGCGGCTCGGCCTCGACGAAACGAAGCTGATGCTGACCTTCCAGTCGCGCTTCGGCAACGAGCCGTGGCTGCAACCCTACACCGACGAAACGGTCAAGCGGCTCGCCCGCGAAGGCGTCAGGCGGATGGCGGTGGTGACCCCCGGCTTTGCCGCCGACTGTCTGGAAACGCTCGAAGAAATCGCTGAGGAAAACGCCGGCTTCTTCCGCGACAACGGCGGCGAGGAGTTCGCGCTGCTGCCCTGCCTCAACGACAGCGACGAAGGCATGGCCATGCTGCGCAAGCATGTGACACGCGAACTGGCCGGCTGGCTTTAACACAGCATCCCACCGCCCCTCATCGAACCTGACGCGCTGTCGTTTCACTTAGAGTCTGATCCGATGATGTTGGATCATGACGGTGTATCCATTTTCCGTCATGGCCGGGCTTGTCCCGGCCATCCACGTCTTGGTTGTAAAGATCCTGCAAAGACGTGGATGCCCGCAACAAGTGCGGGCATGACGATGGAGGTGGCCTATGCCCTGACCAGATTCGACTTAAACAGATCATGCCCTAAACCGGGGGTGGGCGCTGCTCCCGCCATCGTGCTAGGCTTGTAAGAGCGCATTTCGACCGGGCTGAACAGAGGAGCGATCGCTCTCGCCGGCGTCATGCCCGCGCATAGCCGTTCAAAGAACGGCGTTCTGTCGAACGCCTATGCGCGAGCATCCACGTCCTGGCAGCGGTTCAAGAAATAAAGACGTGGATGGCCGGGACAAGCCCGGCCATGACAGCGTTTCAATATGGTCGGAATAAACTTTAACGATCGCGGCACCGCGGTCCGCGGCAAGGGGGTTTCGCATGTTCGGCTTCGACATCTTCGCCATCGTCTTTGCGCTACTGATCATTTTCACGCTGCTCGCCGGCGTCAAGACGGTGTCGCAGGGCTACAACTGGACGGTGGAGCGCTTCGGCAAGTTCACACGCACGCTGGAGCCCGGCCTCAACATCATCGTGCCGTTCCTCGACCGCATCGGCCGCAAGGTTAACATGATGGAGCAGGTGATCAACATTCCCGAGCAGGAGGTGATCACCCGCGACAACGCTACCGTCACCGTGGACGGCGTCACCTTCTATCAGGTGTTCGACGCGGCGAAAGCGAGCTACGAGGTGTCCAACCTCGTCGAGGCCGTGACCATGCTGACCATGACCAACATCCGTTCGGTGATGGGCGCGATGGACCTCGACCAGGTGCTGTCGCATCGCGACGAGATCAACGAGCGGCTGTTGCGTGTCGTCGATGCCGCGGTGGCACCGTGGGGCCTCAAGGTCAACCGCATCGAGATCAAGGACATCGCCCCGCCTGACGATCTGGTCGAGGCGATGGGCCGGCAGATGAAGGCCGAGCGCGTCAAGCGCGCCGAGATTCTACAGGCCGAAGGCCAGCGCCAGTCGGAGATTTTGCGCGCCGAGGGCGCCAAGCAGGCACAGATCCTGCAGGCCGAGGGACGCCGCGAGGCCGCATTCCGCGACGCCGAGGGCCGCGAGCGCGCCGCCGAGGCCGAAGCGCGCGCCACCGAAATGGTCAGCGAGGCGATCGGCCGCGGCGACCTCGCGGCGCTCAACTACTTCGTCGCCGACCGTTACATCAAGGCGTTCGGCCAGCTCGCGGAATCCCCGAACCAGAAGATCATCATGCTACCGATCGAAGCGACCAGCATGCTGTCCTCGCTCGCCGGCATCGGCGAGATCGCCAAGGCAACGTTCGGCGACGCAGCGACCGGCGGCGCGAGCGCGGCCGGCGGCGCCGCGCGGCGACGCCCGACCGTGCCCAACACCGACACGCCGCAAGGCTGAGAGCGTGACCATGACGGACATCGTAGTCACGCTCGGCACCTGGAACTGGCTGATCGCCGCGCTGGTGCTGATGGGGCTGGAACTGCTGGCACCCGGCGTGTTCCTGTTCTGGCTCGGGCTCGCCGCATTGATCGTCGGCGTCGTGTCGTTCGCCATCGACTGGCCGTGGCAGGCGCAGCTTCTGACCTTCGCGGTGCTGGCGATCGCCGCGGTGCCGCTGTGGCGCCGTTTCGCGCAGCGCACCGCCACGCCGTCCGATCATGCTTTCCTCAACCGCCGTGCCGACGCGCTGGTCGGCCGCGTGTTCACGCTGGACAAGCCGATCGTCGACGGTCGCGGCACGGTGCGTGTCGGCGACACCGTATGGCGCGTCGACGGTCCCGACACGCCGGCCGGCAGTCGCGTCAAGGTCATCGGAACCGATGGCGCAAAGCTCACGGTGACTGCGGCCTGAGGCGCGGCCCCGGCGCCGCTCCCGTGAGAATTTTTTCAAATTTATGGGTTCCGTGATCCGGAACTGGCCGATCTGCGCGCTGCGGAACCGCCGCGGCAAAATTAAAATCACCGCATTTCAACCAGCTAGCAGGAGTCGCGAACGAATTGCGGCATCAGGCCGTGCATTGCATGGCATGATGGGGCACAGGAACCATATTGATGAACAACCGTTTATCATTCCATCCGTGTTCTGTGAGGTGTCCCCCGTGAATCTCGTTGTCGTCTCGAATCGCGTGGCACGCGCCAAGACCAACGAGCCCATGACCGGCGGCCTAGCCGCGGCGCTGCTGCCGCTGGTCGAATCGTCCGGTGCGATCTGGGTCGGTTCCAGCGGCCAGATTCTCGAAGACTCGTCCGCCGACGCTTTCGCCACCATCGAAACTCTCGGCAAGGGCGCGCTCGCCCTGCTCGATCTGCCGGCTGCGCATTACGGCGGCTACTATGAGGGCTTCGCCAACTCCGCGCTGTGGCCGGCGCTGCATTCGCGCGTCGATCTGATCCGCACCTCGCAGGACGACTACGAGTCCTATCGCGAGGTCAATGCCTTCATGGCGCGGGCGCTGCTGCGCTTTCGCAACCCCGAAACCGCATTCTGGGTGCAGGATTATCATTTCCTCGCGCTCGGCGCCGAACTGCGCGCGCTCGGCACCACGCATCCGATCGGCTTCTTCCTGCACACGCCGTGGCCGGCCGCGAGCGTCATGCGCTGCGTGCCGCATCATCGCGAACTGATCGAGCGCATGCTCGCCTACGATCTCGTCGGCTTCCAGACCGCCGCCGACTGCGACAACTTCGCAGGCTACCTGCGCACCGAGCTGGGTCTCGCCGTCAAGGGCGGCGTCGTCGCCTCGCCCTACGGCATCACGCGGCTCGCCACCTTCCCGATCGGCATCGATGTCGATGTCTTCGCCGCGCAGGCGGCGAAGGCCGCGCTGCATCCGGAGGTCTCGCGCCTGCGCCGCAGTCTGGAGGGCAAGAAGCTCGCCATCGGCGTCGATCGGCTCGACTACTCCAAGGGGCTGGTCGCGCGCGTCGATGCGTTCGACCGCATGCTGACGCTGCACCCGGAGTTGAAGCGCAAGGTATCGTTCCTGCAGATCGCCACGCCCTCACGCGGCACCATCGAAGCCTACGGCGCCTTGCAGGACGAACTGGCCCGTCACGTCGCCGAGATCAACGGCCGTCACGGCGAGGTGGACTGGACGCCGATCCGCTACCTCAATAAGGGCTTTGGCCAGACCGTGCTGGCCGGCTTCTATCGTACCGCGCATGTCGGCGTGGTCACGCCGTTCCACGACGGCATGAATCTCGTCGCCAAGGAATACGTCGCAGCCCAGAACCCGCAGGACCCCGGCGTCATCGTGCTGTCGAAATTCGCAGGCGCCGCCAACGAGCTCGACGCCGCGCTTCTGATCAACCCGCACGATACCGACGCGGTGGCGCGCAGCATTGCCGCGGCGCTGGCGATGCCGCTCTCCGAGCGCCGGGCGCGCTGGGAGACGATGATGCGGCGGCTGCGCGCCAACACCATCCACCAGTGGTTCTCGCGCTTCATGGCGGCGCTGGCCGATACGCGCATCAACGACATCCTGGTCGATGCCAAGCAGCCCGTCATGCCGTTGCAGGTGCGTCCGGGACGTGGCTCAGCGGCGCTGCATTGAGCGTTTTCAAGCGAAGTGGAAACCGGCCTTCGCCTGGCCATAGCCGGCTTCGGCCCGGCGGCGACGGCCGGTTCGCGTGAGGAAAACGCGTCAAAACAAAAACCTAGAGCTTCGCTTCTGATTCCATCAGAAGCGAAAACGCTCTAAGCGGCGGACATCGCGATATAAAAAAGCGCCGGATCGCATCCGGCGCTTTCGTTTTTTCAGGAGCGTGAAGCGAAAGCGATCAGCGGCCGACTTGCGCCGTCTTGCGCGGGGCATCGGCCTTGATGCGGATGTCGTCGGAGAGCGACGACGATACGCTCGGCACCTGCGCGCCGTCGGTTGAGCGTGACACCGCGAGCCGGGTGCGGTTGAACGCGCCCTCGGCGGTCGCATCCTCGGCCTTGAGATTGTCGAGCAGTTCGGAGACCAGCACGCTGTTGGGGCGCGCGCCATCGTCCGCCACCCGGCCCGGCGTCGCCGACGACAGGATCAGCGCGTTGGCCGGCGCATTGATCGGCGCGAGCCCGTGCGAATACTGGCGGAAGCGGCGCTCGTAAGGATTGCGGCGCGAGGCGTCGATGACGGCGAGCTTGGCGCGGGCGCCGCGCTGGGTGAACTCGGCCAGCGTTGCCTCGATGCTGATGCCGGCGCGCCGGACATCGGCTTCCTTCCAGATCGCGGCATCGACCGGGATCATGTAGCTCTCGCGGCCCGACTGCACGCCATAGCCGCCGAAGAACAGCATCACCACCGATTGCGGCGTGACCTTCGCGGCCAGCCGATCGATCGCCCCGCGCATGTCGGCGCGGTTGGCGTCTTCCAGCATGTCGACGTCGAACCCTTGCGCCCGCAGCGTCGCGGCGAGCGCGCGGGCGTCGTTGACCGGCTGGTCGAGGGGCGCGGCGGCGTCCGGGTAATGGCCGTTGCCGATCACCAGCGCGAGCCGCTGCGCCCCCGGCGCGACGGCAAAGACGGCGGCCTTGCCGGCGTCCGGCGCGCGCAGGTTCAGTGCGGCATGTGCCCCCAGCGCCAGCGAGACCAGGCCGACAGCCGCGGCCACGGCAATGGTGGCGCTGCGGCGGGTGAAGCGGATCGGCCGGATACTCATGCTCTCAATCCTCGGCAAAAGCCGGCGCGGGTGGTCGCCGCGCGACTGCCTTCTAAACGATGCTCGGGATGCCAGGGTTCTGGTGCCGCAAGATTGTGCTGGATTTGCGGCACCGCACCATAACAGACCCTTAACGAGCTTCGGACTTCTCGGCAACCGTGGTCAGGTTCTTGTCGAACACCGCCTTGCAGGCCGGGCTGAGGTTGGCTTTCTGGCGCCGCATGCAGGCGGTGATGCCGGGAATGTTGGGGATTTCGCTGCTGCACAGGCGGAAGGCATCCGGCATGCAGGCCATCTTCTGTTCCTGGGTGTAGGCGAAGCTGGAACCGGCAAACGAGGTCAGGCCCACCACCAGCGCCATCACCGGCATAACGGCGAAACCGGCGCGGCGGACGATCGCGGTCGAGGTCAGGCTCTTGGTCATGGTCGTCTCCTCAAGGTGCCCGGTCATTCGCGGCCGGCTGTGATCTGATGGCGACGAGGATGCCCGAGCGGCGGCGCTCGCGATGTGACCTCCCTCACACTTGCAATCCTCGATAAATTCATTCGTATTTTCAATGATATAGATTGGATGACTCAGTCGATCGTGTCCCGGACGCGGGTAGCGGCATACAAACGTCGCGCCGCAGAGCCGGGACCGTTACAGGCGCAGCCTTCGTGGCGATCCCGGATCGGCGACGCGGCACTTTCGTGCCGCATCGCGTCCGGGATACGGGGTGGAAGCCGGGGTCTCCGGGCGCCCCGGCGCCGGCCGGCCCGGTGCGGTGGTTGCGCCGGGCGCCGCAATGTCGCAAAGGCAGGCGCGCGACCGGAAAGAATCCCTATGCCGACACGTCACATGGCCGGCGCCGCACTCAGCGCCCTCATCGCGCGCCGCGACGGCCCCTCGCTCTACGACATCTGCGATCCCGTGCTGCGGCGGCCCGCGGGCGGCGACCCGCATCTGGCGCAGTTCTACCGCACGGCGCTGGGAAACCCGCCGCTGCGGGCGCTGCTGCGCGGCGCCGGCTTGCCGGAACTCGGCGACGAAGAACGGCGGGCTGCGCTCATCGCGGCGCTCACCGAGGCGCGCGATGCCACCGCGCCGGACTGGCAACGGGTCGGCCGGCCGATTGCTGCCCTTGTCGACAGCCTCGATCTTCGCCATCCGGCGCCGCCGCGCGTGGCGGCGGGCGCCCCGCCCTCGTCCGAGACCATCGAGTCCATCATCCGCGCCTGCGGCCGCCACCTGCTCACGTCCTATGTGCGCAACGGCTTCATCCCGGCCTATGCCGCCTTCAACCTGATCGGCGACCCCGACATGCGGGGCCGCGACGTGCTGGCGGCGCTGACCGGGCTCGACGCCCGCGGCTACAAGAACTCGACGCTGTTGTTCAATCTGGCGCGGGTGTTCATCGCCCGTTCGGCTGCGCGTGACGTCATCAACCCGCCGTGGCGTGGCATTGCCGAACAGATGTGGCAGCCGATGCAGATCCGCCATCGCTCGGCCTATTACGATGCCTTCTTCATCGAGGCGCTGCTGGCCTTCGCCGACAGCGGATTGGCCTCGCCCGAGGAAACGGCGGATGCGCGCCGCGCCATTGCCGCGATGGCGGAATTCTGCTTGCAGCCGAGCCGCGAGCGCGTGCAGGGCCGCGACGGCCGCGACTACGACGTCGTCACCGCGCTGGCACCGGCGCCGCATCCGCGCTTCAGCCGCTTCTTCGCCGGGATCAAGGAACGGCTCGGCTTCGGCGTCTACGTGCCGGATTGCGACACCACCGCCTGCTCGGTCTCGGCGGCCACGCAGGCCGGCATCGACGATCCTCTGCTGCATCAGCCGCTGATCGACTTCTACGCCGGTTACCAGGTGGCGGACGGCGCCAATGTGCCGCTGGTCACGGTGCCGCTCAACGACCATCTCGACTACACCGGCGCCATCGTCACCTGGATCGACAACCTCAAGGGCGAGCGCCCCTACGGCAACGATCTCGACCCCACGCTCAACCTCGACGTGCTCGAAGCAAGTTTCCGCAATGCCGAGCGCTGGCGTCTCGTCGAGACGCCGGAGCGCGTGAAAACCATCCGCGCCATCATCGCCTTCCAGCGCCGGCTGGCCGAGAGCGGGGCCTTCGCCGATCCGCGCTCGCACATCTACTATCTGCCGGAACTGTACTGTGCATACTTCGGCCGCTGCTACGCGACCTTCATGACGCTTCCCGAAGCCGCACGCGCCACCCTCGACCCGGACGGTTCGTTCGCCGTCATCCGCGACCATGTGCTGGCTTACGTCCGCGACCAGCTCACCGCGCACGAGATGAACGCCTTTGACGCCGCGCTGGCGCTGATCGCGCTCGGCCACCTCGGGGCGGAGCCGGCGGCGTTCGCCGCGGCGCTGGCGACCGTCGCAGCGACGTTCGGCGAAGGCGGGCGGCAGAGCCCTTACCGCGCCTATGAGTGGAACAAGATGAAGACGCCGACGCGAATCCTAGTCGGCGGGCCGGAAGTCACCTCCGCCTTCGTGCTGATGGGGCTCGCGCTGGCGCGCCGCGCTTGTCGGGCCGAGCCCGATTGAGCCATATTTGGCCTGTATTTACCGGCGATAGGACAAGATCGGCCGCATCGGGGCAGAGCCTTATCGGGCAAAGCCCTGACGGCATGGAGATCGGCGTGGCGGCGAGGGCGACAGCGGTGGTGCTGGTGTGTGCGATCGCGCTGGGCGCGGTGGCGCTCGGCCTCGCCACGGCCGGGGTCATCCCGTCCGCTCCATCGCAGGACGCCGCCGGCACCGCCGCCGACCAGGCCGCCAACCGCACGCTCAAGGCCGACGTCGAAATCCACGCCAACCGCGAGAGCAAGGAGGACCGGCTGACGCTTGCGCCGGCGGTCGAGCCGGTCGCCCCGGCGGTGCGTTTCACCGACCTGCCCGGCACCCCCGGCGATCTGCTGCGCGAGAGCTTTGCCGCGATCGCGCTGCCGCAGACGCCGCCGGAGCGCTACGCCGCGCTGCCGCCGGTGCTGCCGGCACCGGCCGCGCCGAAATCGCCGATCGGGGAATTGCGCAACCCGCTGCTCAACGACGCCCAGATCGAGAGCATCCGCAAGCGCCTGAAACTGACGCCGGCGCAGGACAAGCTGTGGCCGGCGGTGCGCAGCGCGCTGCACGATGTCATTCTCGCCCATGCCGCCCGGCAGAAAAAGGCGCGGCGCGGCGAGAGCGTCGCGCTCGATCCGGCCAGCGCCGAGATCGGGCGGCTGAAGGCGGCGGCACTGCCGCTGCTCGCGCAACTGCGCGCCGACCAGAAGCGCGAACTCAATATGCTCGCGCACATCATCGGGCTGGGATCGGCGCTGGCGCGGTTATAGACGCCGCCTTGCGTTGGCGCGCCCACGCTCTATATCGGACCGCAAAACCGTCCGAAGCAAAAGCCAAGGGCCGCCATGACCGCCGACATCGACACGCACGCCGCCTCCACCCAGCCGTTCCAGGCCGAAGTCGCCGAGCTTCTGCACCTGATGGTGCATTCGGTCTATTCCGAGACCGACATCTTTCTGCGCGAACTGATCTCCAACGCCTCCGACGCCTGCGACAAGCTGCGCTACGAGGCCATCGCCGCGCCGGAGCTGTTGGAGACCGGCGGCGCGCTGACCATCCGCATCACGCCGGACAAGGACGCTGGCACGCTCACCGTGTCCGATACCGGCATCGGCATGACGCGGCAGGAGCTGATCGACAATCTCGGCACCATCGCCCGCTCCGGCACCCGCGCCTTCGTCGAGCGGCTCACCGAGTCCAAGGACGGCGCCAGCCTGATCGGCCAGTTCGGCGTCGGCTTCTATGCCGCCTTCATGGTCGCCGACCGCATCACGGTGACGAGTCGCCGCGCCGGCGCTGGCGAGGCATGGGCATGGTCGTCGGCGGGCGGCACCGGCTTCGAGATCGCGCCGGCCGACGAGGCGCAGGCGGCGCGCGTGCAGCGCGGCACCGAGATCGTGCTGCACCTCAAGAACGACGCCAAACGCTACCTCGACGCCCACGAGATCGAGCGCATCGTCTCGGCCTATTCCGACAACATCCAGTTTCCGATCGAGCTCGCCGCCGGAGACGAGGCACCGCGCCAGATCAACAGCGCCAGCGCATTGTGGCAGCGATCCAAATCCGAACTCACGGCGGACGACTACACCGCCGCCTACAAGGCGATCACCGGCGGCTTCGACGAACCGGCGATGACGCTGCACTACAAGGCGGAAGGGCGTCAGTCCTACGCGGTGCTGCTGTTTGCGCCGTCGCGGCGGCCGTTCGACCTGTTCGAGCCGTCGCGCAAGGGCCACGTCAAGCTGTACGTGCGCCGCGTGTTCATCACCACCGATGCCGACCTGTTGCCGTCGTACCTGCGCTTCATCCGCGGCGTGGTGGACAGCGAGGACCTGCCGCTCAACATCTCGCGCGAGATGCTGCAGAACAACCCGCAGCTGGCGCAGATCCGCCTCGCGCTGACCAATCGCGTGCTCGGCGAACTCGATACGCTCGCGACCAGGGACGCCGACGCCTTCGGAAAAATCTGGGACGCCTTCGGCGCGGTGCTCAAGGAAGGCATCTACGAGGATTTCGCCAAGCGCGAGCAGTTGCTCACGCTCGCGCGCTTCACAACCACGGCCGGCAGCGGGCGGACGCTTAAAAATTACATCGAAAGCCTTAAAGCCAATCAAACCGAGATTTACTACCTCGTCGGCGACAGCCTCGAACGCCTGAAATCGAATCCGAAACTTGAAGCCGCGAAGGCGCGCGGCATCGAAGTGCTGCTGCTGACCGATCCGGTCGATGCGTTCTGGACCTCGGTGCCGCTCGACTTCGAAGGCAAGCCGCTCAAATCGCTGAGCCAGGGCGACATCGATTTCAGCCTAGTGCCACTCGCTGGCGAGGACAAGCCGGCACCGGCCGCCAGCGCCGACGAGGCCGCGGTGATCGCCGCGGTCAAGGAGGCGCTCGGCGACAAGGTGTCGGAGGTGCGTGCCTCGCAGCGCCTCACCGACAGCGCGGCATGCCTGGTGTCGTCCGGCCTCGGCCCCGACCGCGCGCTGGAGCGCTTCCTTGCGCAACAGAACCACGGCGCGCTGTCGAAGCCGATCCTCGAACTCAACATGGCGCACCCGCTGATGGGCGCGCTTGCCGCAGCGACCAAAGGCGAGCGCAGCGACGACGTTGCCGACATCGCAGCGCTCTTGCTCGATCAGGCACACATTCTCGACGGCGAAGTGCCGGACGATCCGGCGGCGTTCGCGGCGAGGCTCAATCGCCTGGTGTTGCGTGGCGTCGTTGCTCCGATCGGCGCGGCGGATTGAACCGCCGCCCGCGTGCGGCGACGAACGGCAGGACAGACAGGCCATCGCTCGCCCGCGTCCGGGGGATGGCTTTCCCTTCTCGTTGTTGATGAGGTGAGGCCATGCCACGATCCGCCCTTCATCTGGCGCTGGCCGTTGCCGGCGCTCTCGCGCTTCCGCTTGCGACCCTGTCGCCGGCGATGGCTGCCGACCGGCTGGCGCTGGTGATCGGGCAATCCGCCTACCGCTCCGTTGCGCCGCTGCCCAACCCGGCCAACGACGCCGCCGCGATGGCGAAACTGCTCGAAGACGCCGGCTTCGACGTCTCGACCGCGTCCGATCTGTCGCAGAGCGATCTGCGGCGCAGCGTCAGCGATTTCGCGGCAAAGCTCGCCGACAAGGGGGCGGACACGGTGGCGCTGGTATTTTATGCCGGGCACGGCATCCAGGTGGACGGCGAGAACTACCTGATCCCGGTCGATGTCGACCCCAAGCGCGAGGCCGATGTGCCGTTGCAGGCGGTGCGCCTGAACGACGTGCTCAACACCCTGACCTCGGTGCCGAGCCGCATGCGCATCATCCTGCTCGACGCCTGCCGCAACAATCCGTTCCCCGGCATCGAGCGCACGACCGGCAGCGGGCTTGCGATGGTCGATGCCAGGACCGGCGCCGCCGGCACCTTCATCTCCTACTCGACCTCGCCCGGTGCCGAGGCCGAGGACGGCTCCGGCGCCAACAGCCCCTACACCACCGCCCTGATCAAGGTAGCGCGCGAGCCCGGCCTGACCATCGAGGAAGCCTTCAAGCGCGTGCGCGTCGCGGTGGCGCAGGAGACCGACGGGCGGCAGGTACCGTGGGATAGCTCCTCGCTCACCGACAGCTTCAACTTCTTCGGCGGCGGCGGCGACGCCGGCGCGCAAAAGCCCGCGACAGCCGACAAGGCGCGCTCCGCCGAGGACTGGCGCAAAACCCTGGCCGGCAAGGAGCCGGGCGTCGCCTTTGAGCTGGTGATCGCCGACGACAGCGTGAGCGCCTACGAGGCGTTCGTCGCACTGTTCGCCAAGGCGCCGCAGGCGCCGCGCGTGCGCGGCCTGCTCGACCGGCGGCAGGAGATGGAGGCGTGGCGCCTCGCCGTGCTGAACAACACGGCGACCTCGTACGGGGCGTTCCTCGCCGCCTATGGCACCGGCGACCTCGCCGCCACCGCGAAGCGGCTGGAACAGCGCGCCCGTACCCGCTCGCTCGACGCCGACAGGACGCCGCTGCCGCAGGTCGCGGCCGTCGCGCCCACCTGTCAGTGCTCGGTGCCGACCCCACCGACGAAGAAGCAGACCCCGACCCGGCAGCAGAAGCGCGCGGCCGCCCCGCCACCTCCCCCGCGCACCGGCGCCCCCCCGCGCCGGCCGCCCCCCGTGGTCTATGAGGACGACATCGTGATCTACGATCCGCCGCCGCGCCGATCGCCACCGATCTACGTGCCCCCGCTCCGCCGCCCGCCCATCTATGACGCCCCGACCCGCCGCCCCGGCGGCATGGGTCCGACCGGTGGCGGCCCGATCCTGCGCGGCGGAGGCGGATCGTACGGCGGCAGCTTCGGCGGTGGCCGTTCGACCGGCGGCTCGATCAACCTGCGCTGACCGGCATCTGTTTGCAGAACCGACACGGCAGGCGTGCCACGGCACGCCTTGCCGCATCGCGGAGGGCGCGGCATTGTCGCAGTCGTCCACGACCGGAGGCGATGCCGTGAGCGATTCCCCCTTTCGTCCGCTGCCGCAAGCGCTGCTCGATACGCTTGGCCGCTACGACACGCCGACCGTCTGCAACGCGCTCGAGATCGTCGCGCCGGCGCGGCGGCTGACCGGCTTCACCGTGCGGCCGCTGGTCTGCCCGTTCCCCGACCTGCCGCCGATCGTCGGCTATGCCCGCACCGCGACCATTCGCGCCTCGGTCGCACCGACGTCGTCGCCGGCGGAGCTGAAGGCGCAGCGCATGGCCTATTACGACTACGTCGGCAGCGGCGAGGGTCCGCGCATCGTCGTCATTCAGGATCTCGACGGCGCCAACGCCGGCTTCGGCGCGTTCTGGGGCGAGGTCAACAGCGCGATCCACAAGGCGCTCGGCGCGCTCGGCGTCGTCACCGACGGCTCGATCCGCGACATCCCGCAATGGGCGGACGGCTTTCAGGCCCTAGCCGGCGGCATCGGCCCCTCGCACGCCCACGTGCAGCTCGACGGTTTCGGCGGCGAGGTGACGGTGGCCGGCATGACGGTGCGCTCCGGCGATCTCGTCCACGCCGACCGCCACGGCGCGGTGGTGATCCCGCACGAGGTGGCGGCCAAGGTGCCGGATGCCGCCGAACTGTGCGCGCGCCGTGAAGCGCCGATCCTCGCCGCCGCCCGCGATCCCGCCTTCACGCTCGACAAGCTGCGCGCGGTCCTCGCCCGCCCCGACGATATCCACTGACCGTCCCCAGCCTTCGCCCGACGCCGGGCCGCCGGCGGCGCGGCGCGAATGCGCGTCAAGCGCTTTTTCGCACTCGGGCGCAAAAAGATCGTTTGAGCCGCCGCTCGAATCGCCGCATAGTTACAACATATGGTGTCTCGGTGCCCATGAGCCGCTAGACTCAGGGGTAAAAGGGAACCCGGTGCTCCGCCATGCGGCGGCTAGTCCGGGGCTGCCCCCGCAACTGTAAGCAGCAAGCCGCGTCCGAATTTCAGCCACTGGGCTTTGCCCCGGGAAGGCACGGACCCGGCGCCGGAGCTGCGAGCCAGGAAACCTGCCGCGCCACCTGTCACGTCCTCGGGCGGGGTGCCCCGATGGCCGCTTGCGGTGGGCTGCCGGCATGTGCCGGCCGTCGCGGCGACCTTCGGCCCCCTTCTTCGGCTTCATCGTTCTTTGGGGGTCCCGCATGTCTCTCGCACTCGACCACGACGCCACGTCCCACACGCCGGGCGGGCCGTCCCGCGCCCAGCCCGCTGCCGCGTCGGCCGCAAACGAACCGCGCTACCAGATCATTCGACGCAACGGCGCGGTGACGCCGTTCGACGCCAGCAAGATCGCCGTGGCGATGACAAAAGCGTTCCTCGCCGTCGAGGGCGCCTCCGCAGCCGCCTCGCGCCGCGTTCACGAGAGCGTCGAACACCTGACCGCCGACGTGGTGGCGGCGCTGACCCGCCGCGTCGGCGAGGGCCGCACCTTCCACATCGAGGACGTGCAGGACCAGGTCGAACTGGCCTTGATGCGCGGCGAACACCACAAGGTCGCGCGCGCCTACGTGCTCTACCGCGAGGAGCGCGCCCGCGAGCGCGCCGCCAGGGCCGAGACGGCAACGCCGGCAACAACGCTGCACGTCACCCACGCCGACGGCAGTCTGCGGCCGCTCGACGAGGCGCGGCTTTCGCTGATCGTCAACGAGGCCTGCGCCGGCCTCGACGGGGTCGATGCGCAGGCCGTGCTCGCGGAGACGCGCCGCAACCTCTACGACGGCATCACCCGCAACGAACTCGCGCTCGCCACCATCATGGCCGCGCGCACGCTGATCGAACAGGAGCCGAACTACACCTATGCCAGCGCCCGCCTGTTGCTCGACAAGCTGCGCAGCGAGGCGCTCACCGCCGTGCACGGCCGTCCGACGGAGGCCTCGCAGGCCGACATGGCGTCAGCCTACGCCGACTATTTTCCGGCCTATGTGAAGGCCGGCATCGCCGCCGAACTGCTCGACCCGGAGCTTGGCCGCTTCGACCTCCCCCGTCTTGCCGCGGCGCTCAAGCCCGAGCGCGACCTCAACGTGCAATTCCTCGGGCTGCAGACGCTCTACGACCGCTATTTTCTGCACGATGGCGGCACGCGCATCGAACTGCCGCAGGCGTTCTTCATGCGCGTCGCGATGGGGCTCTCGTTGCGCGAGATCGACCGCGAGGCGCGCGCCATCGAATTCTACGACCTGCTGTCGTCGTTCGACTTCATGGCCTCGACACCGACGCTGTTCAACTCCGGCACGACGCGGCCGCAACTCTCCTCGTGCTTCCTCACCACCGTCGCCGACGACCTCGACGGCATCTTCAAGGCCATCAAGGACAACGCGCTGCTGGCAAAGTATTCCGGCGGGCTCGGCAACGACTGGACGCGCGTGCGCGGGCTCGGCGCGCACATCAAGGGCACCAACGGCGAGAGCCAGGGCGTGGTGCCGTTCCTGAAAGTGGCCAACGACACCGCCATCGCCGTCAACCAGGGCGGCAAACGCAAGGGCGCGGTGTGCGCCTATCTCGAGACCTGGCACGTCGATATCGAGGAGTTCCTCGACCTGCGCAAGAACACCGGCGACGACCGCCGCCGCACGCACGACATGAACACCGCCAACTGGGTGCCCGATCTGTTCATGCAGCGGGTCGAGGCGGACGGCCCGTGGACGCTGTTCTCGCCCGACGAGGTGCCGGATCTGCACGATTTGACCGGCGCCGCCTTCGCCGCGGCTTACGCCGCCTACGAGGCGAGAGCCGAGCGCGGCGAGATCAAGGTGTTCAAGCGCATCCGCGCCATCGACCTATGGCGCAAGATGCTGACCATGCTGTTCGAGACCGGGCATCCATGGATCACCTTCAAGGACCCTTGCAACCTGCGCTCGCCGCAACAACACGTCGGCGTCATCCACTCCTCGAACCTGTGCACCGAGATCACCCTCAACACTTCCGACGACGAAGTGGCGGTGTGCAACCTCGGCTCGATCAACCTCGTCAACCATGTCGCCGACAACGGCCTCGACCGGGCGCGGCTCAAGCGCACCGTCAGCACCGCCATGCGCATGCTCGACAACGTGATCGACATCAATTTCTACACCATCCCGGAGGCGCGCCGCTCCAACCTGCGCCATCGCCCGGTCGGCCTCGGCCTGATGGGCTTTCAGGATGCGCTGCAGATGCTGCGCCTGCCCTACGCCTCGCCGGAGGCGGTCGCGTTCGCCGACGAAAGCATGGAGGCGATCGCCTTCCACGCCATCGCGGCGTCCGTCGACCTCGCCGCCGAGCGCGGCCGCTACCCGAGCTTCGACGGCTCGCTATGGTCGAAGGGCGTGCTGCCGCTCGATTCGCTCGCACTGGTCGATGCGGCGAGCGGCACGCCGGTCGATCTCGACCGCTCCGCCACGCTCGACTGGGAGGCTTTGCGCGCCCGCGTCGTCAGCATCGGCATGCGCAACTCGAACGTGATGGCGATCGCGCCGACGGCGACCATCTCCAACATCTGCGGCGTGTCGCAATCGATCGAGCCCGCCTACCAGAACCTTTACGTCAAATCCAATATGTCCGGCGATTTCACCGTGGTGAACGCGCTTCTCGTGCGCGACCTGAAAGCGCGCGGGCTGTGGGACGAGGTGATGGTGTCGGACCTGAAATACTTCGACGGCAGCTTAGGGAGCATCGACCGCGTGCCCGACGATCTCAAGTCGCTTTACGCCACCGCCTTCGAGATCGATGCGACGTGGCTGGTGGAAGCCGCCGCGCGGCGGCAGAAGTGGATCGATCAGGCCCAGTCGCTCAACCTCTACATCGCCAACCCATCGGGCAAGAAGCTCGATGCGCTCTATCGCCTGGCGTGGCGGCGCGGCCTGAAGACCACCTACTACCTGCGCTCACTGTCGGCGACCCATGTCGAGAAGTCGACGCTGAAGAGCACCGACGGCAAGCTCAACGCCGTCTCCGCCGCGCCTGCGGCCGCGCACGCGCCGATCACGGTGGCCTCCGCGCCCGACCTGTCGGAGGCCAAAGCCTGCCTCATCAACGATCCCGATTGCGAGGCGTGCCAGTGAGATCATCCGGCGTCATGGCCGGGCTTGTCCCGCCTGCGGGGCCGAAGCCCCTTCGGCGCGGCGAAGGCCCGGCCATCCACGCCTTTCACGTCTTTCCGTTGCCAGGAAGACGTGGATGCCCGGCACCGCAGACAAGTTTACGCAGTCTGCGACTGCTATGGCCGGGCATGACAAATACCAAACATTTTGGAGACAAATCATGCTCGACTGGTCCGAACCGTCTTCTGAAACGATTGCCCGCAACACGCTGCCGCTGGCATCTGCCGCCGGCGCGACCGGGCTTGAGGATATCGACCGCAACGGTGGCCGCGTCTCCGTTGACGACAAGGCGATGATCAACTGCCGCGCCGACGTCAACCAGCTCCTGCCGCTGAAATATCGCTGGGCGTGGGAGAAGTATCTCGCCGGCTGCAACAACCACTGGATGCCGACGGAAATCCCGATGCAGGCCGACATCGCGCTGTGGAAGTCGCGCGACGGGCTCTCCGCCGACGAGCGCCACGCCATCAAGCGCAACCTCGGCTTCTTCGCGACCTCCGAGTCGCTCGTCGCCAACAACATCGTGCTGGCGATCTACCGCCACCTCACCAATCCCGAATGCCGCCAGTACCTGTTGCGGCAGGCGTTCGAGGAGGCGGTGCACACCCACACCTTCCAGTACATCGTCGAAAGCCTCGGCCTCGACGAGGGCGAGCTGTTCAACATGTATCGCGAGGTGCCTTCGATCACCGACAAGGCGGCGTGGGCACTGAAGCACACGCAGAACCTCGAAGACCCCGGCTTCACCACCGGTACGCCGGACAAGGATCGGGCGTTCTTGCGCGACCTCGTGGCCTTCTACGTCGTGTTCGAGGGCATGTGGTTCTACACGGGCTTCGCGCAAATTCTGTCGCTCGGCCGTCGCAACAAGATGGTCGGCATTGCCGAGCAGTACCAGTACATCCTGCGCGACGAGTCGATTCACCTCAATTTCGGCATCGACGTCATCAACCAGATCAGGAACGAGAACCCGCATCTGTGGACGCCGGCGTTTCAGGACGAGGTGCGCAGCATGATCGCGGAAGCGGCGGAGCTGGAAGCCGCCTACGGCCGCGATACGATGCCGCGTGGCTTCCTCGGGCTCAACGCGCAGCTCTGCGAGCAGTACATGCACTTCATCGCCAACCGCCGCTGCGCTCAACTCGGGCTTGCGCCGGTGTTCGCCGCCGCCGACAACCCGTTCCCGTGGATGAGCGAGGCGATGGACCTGAAGAAGGAGAAGAACTTCTTCGAGACCCGCGTGATCGAGTACCAGAACGGCGGCGCGCTCAATTGGGAGTAACTATAGCGTTTTCGAGCGAAGTGGACACCGGCCTTCGCCGGGCCATAGCCGGCTCCGGCCAGGCGACGGCCGGTTCGCGTGAAGAAAACGCGTCAAAACGATAATCTAGAGCGTTGCTTTTGATTCCATCAAAAGCAAAAACGCTCTGGCGAAGCCCGCAGGGGTCCGCTTGTCCGGCCCGGAGGCACTGCCTTCGGGCCGCCTGGACGCCGCGCGGGCCGCGCCAACGACACGCCGGCGGCCCGCTGGCCGCATAAATAGTTGGTCGAATGGGGCCACAATCCGCCGACAAAGTGTTGACACGGGATTTGAAACGCGCTCTCACTTCGGCGTAAGGACCAGCTTCGCCGTGCGATGGGGGACGACCAACCGTCCGGCCGGAGCCTGCCTCACACCCCCGCCAGCAGAGTTCATCTGCTCCCCGACCGGGACACCCCTTGCCACGGTCCGTGTGCGGCGTCTCGCCCTACGTGCGGACTTAATCGAAGAGTATACGCATGGAGCAATCCCCCCTCGACCTCGCCTTGCAGCGCCTCGATACGGCGGCCCGCCATCTCAACCTCGACGGCGACGTGCTCGAAAAACTGCGTTATCCGCGCGAAACCACCAAAGTGCGCCTGATGATCCGCATGGACGACGGCTCGCGCAAATCGTTCATGGCCTGGCGCTGCCGCTACGACGACACGCGCGGACCGACCAAAGGCGGCATCCGCTTCCATCCCGACACCAACGAGGCCGAGGTCGAGACGCTGGCGTTCTGGATGACCTTCAAATGCGCGGTGATGAACCTGCCCTACGGCGGCGGCAAGGGCGCGGTGCGGGTCGATCCGCACACGCTGTCGAAGGCCGAGCTTGAGCGGCTGTCGCGCGCCTACATGCAGGCGTTCTCGCGTATCATCGGCCCCGACCGCGACATCCCGGCGCCGGACGTCTACACCAACGCCATGATCATGGGCTGGATCGCCGACGAGTATTCCTCGATCGTCGGGCAGGCGACGCCGGCCGTCGTGACCGGCAAGCCGATCGCGCTCGGCGGTTCGCTGGGTCGCGACGATGCCACCGCGCGCGGCGGCTACTATCTCGTCAACCACCTCGCCAGTGAACTGCGGCTGCCCAAACAGGCGCGCATCGCCATCCAGGGCTTTGGCAACGCCGGCTCGCACATCGCTCGCCTGTTCGCCGCCGACGGCCACCGCATCGTCGCGGTGTCCGACTCGCACGGCGCCATCGCCCGGCCCTCCGGCCTCGATCTCGCCCGCGTCGTCGCCGCCAAGGCGGAGACCGGCTCGGTGGTCGCGCTGGCGCAGGCCGACGGCGTCGAGCAGATCTCGCCCGACGAACTGGTCGATTTCGACTGCGACGTGCTGGTGCCCTCCGCGCTCGAGGACATGATCCACGCCGGCAACGCCCATGCGGTCAAGGCCAAGGTCATCCTCGAACTGGCCAACGGCCCGATCACGCCGGAGGCCGACGAGATTCTCAACAAGAAGGGGGTCGTCGTGCTCCCCGACATTCTCGCCAACGCCGGCGGCGTCACGGTGTCTTACTTCGAGTGGGTGCAGAACAAGCAGTGCTATTCGTGGCCGCTCGAGGACATCCACGCCCGCCTCGCCTCGATGATCGAGAAGGAAGGCCGCGAGATCTGGAACCGGGCGCTGGAGCTGAAAACGTCGCTGCGCACGGCGGCCTACGTCCACGCGCTGGCGCGCCTCGCCGAGGCCATCGAGGCCCACGGCACGCAGCAGTACTTCGCCTCCTGAGACTGAAAGATTGTAGAAACAGCCCCGCTCCTGCCGTCGGAGCGGGGCTTTTTTCATGGCGTTTTCACGCAAAGTGATATCCACTCCGGCCAAATTACGTTGAAGACGCCAGGCCATGCCCGACAATGAGACCTTCTCCGAGATTGTGCTGACGGCCGCCCGCTCGCTCGGTGCCGAGATCGGCTCGCCGTGGTTCTCCTTCCAGATCGGCGCCATCCTCGTGCTGTCCGGCATCGCCTACGGCATCGCCGCGCTGGTCCGCGCCCGCTTCACCCTCACCCCGCATGTGGCGACGTGGCCGGCACCGCTGCGGCTGGTCGCGCGGGTGCTCAGCGAAAGCGTCGGCACGCTGGTGTTCGCCGTGCTCGCCGGCGCGCTGCGCCTCGGCATGGTGGCCTCGACCTGGCCGAGCCGCAGCTACCTGCTCTCGGTCGCCGCCAACCTTGCCGTTGCGTGGCTCGCGATCCGGCTCATCACCAGCATGATCCGCAACCAGTTCCTGGTCCGGCTGATCTCGGTCAGCGCCTGGGCCATCGCTGCGCTCAGCATCCTCGGCCAGCTCGAGCCCACGGCGCGCGCGCTCGATGCCGTGGCCGTCACCGTCGGCGGCCTGCGGCTGTCGCCGCTCCTGATCATCAAGGCCACCGTGCTGCTGGCGGTGGCGCTGTGGATCGCCAACCTCGTCGGCAATTTTCTCGAAACGCGCATCACGCGCTCGCGCGACCTGACCCCTTCGATCCAGGTGCTGCTGTCGAAGCTGGTGCGCGTCGTGCTGGTGGTGGTCGCAGTGGCGATCGTGCTGGGTGCGGTCGGCATCGACCTGTCGGCGCTGGCGCTGTTCTCCGGTGCGGTCGGCGTCGGTATCGGCTTCGGCCTGCAGAAGATCGTCTCCAACTTCATCAGCGGCATCATCCTGCTCGCCGACAAGTCGGTGAAGCCCGGCGATCTCGTCACCATCGGCGACAATTTTGGCCGCATCAGCGCGATGAACACGCGCTACATCTCGGTCGCCGCCGGCGACGGCCGCGAGTTCCTGATCCCCAACGAAGACCTCGTGACGCAGAAGGTGACGAACTGGACCTACACCAGCAAGGACACGCTGGTGAAGGTGCCGTTCAACACCAATTACGACGCCGATCCGCGCACCGTCTGCAAGCTCGCCGTCGAGATCGCGGCCAAGACGCCGCGGGTTGCCGAACTCAAGCCGCCGTCCTGCATCCTGTCCGAGTTCACCGAGCGCGGCATGCGCTTCTCGCTGACGTTCTGGATCGCCGATCCTTACGCCGGCATGGACAACGTCAAGAGCGACGTGATGATCGCGCTGTGGGACGCCTTCAAACGCGAGGGCATCCGCGTGCCCTACCCGGTGCGCGAACTGCGCATCCGCGGCGGCGCGCTGCCGGTCGAGACGATCGCCGACGACGAGGCGCCCTGACGTGCGATTTGCATGCGAACTCACGCCGGCGACGCTGATCCGCCGCTACAAGCGTTTTCTGGCCGACGTCGAACTGGCCGACGGCAGCATCGTCACCGTCCACGTCGCCAATCCCGGGGCGATGACTGGCCTGCAGGCCCCCGGCGCGCGGGTCTGGCTGTCGAAATCGCCAAACCTCAAGCGCAAGCTGCCCTATTCCTGGGAGCTGGTGGAGGCCGATTTTGGCGCCGGATTCGAGCTGGTCGGAGTCAATACCGCCCATCCCAATACCATTGTCGCCGCGGCGCTGGCGGCGGGCGCGATCCCGGAACTCGCCGGCTATCCCGTCATCCGCCGCGAAGTCCGCTACGGCGCGGCCTCGCGCGTCGATTTCCTGCTGGAGGCGGCCGATCGCCCGCCCTGCTATGTCGAAGTCAAGAACGTCCACCTGATGCGCACCCCCGGCCTCGCCGAATTTCCCGACGCGGTGACAGCGCGCGGCGCCCGCCACCTCGACGAGCTCGCCGCGATGCGCGCTGAAGGCGCTCGCGCGGTGATGCTGTTCGTGATCCAGATCGCCTCGGCGCACGCACTGGCGCTGGCCCGCGACATCGATCCGGCCTACGGCCGCGCCTTCGACCGCGCCCGCATGGCCGGCGTCGAGGCGCTGGCCTATACCTGCCGCCTCGCCTGCGACGGCATCGACCTCTCCGCGCCGGTTCCTGTCCGGGGCTGACCGGTGCCGGCGGTTCACCGCTTGCGCCGGCGGCGACATCAACTAGATTAGGGACAACCCTCCACCCCACCCGGCGAAGATATCCCGATGAGTTACGTCGATGCCGACCAGGCCGCGCCCCGCAAGACCGGCCAGATCAAGCTGCACGGCCCCGCCGCCTTCGCCGGCATGCGCAAGGCCGGCGAACTGACCGCACGCTGCCTCGACGAACTGACCGCGCTGGTGCGGCCCGGCCTGCCGACGGCTCAGATCGACGCCTTCGTCCGCGACTTCGCCTTCAGCCACGGCGCCTATCCGGCGACGCTGATGTATCGCGGCTACCGCTACTCGACCTGCACCTCGATCAACCACGTCGTCTGCCATGGCATGCCGGGCGAGCGGCCGCTCAAGGAAGGCGACATCCTCAACATCGATGTCACGTTGATCGTCGATGGCTGGTACGGCGACTCCAGCCGGATGTATGCGGTCGGCGCGATCTCCCGCAAGGCCGAGCGGCTGATCGAGGTGACCTACGAAGCCTTGATGCGCGGCATCGCCGCAGTGAAGCCCGGCGCCACCACCGGCGACATCGGCCATGCCATCCAGAGCTTCGTCGAGCCGCAGCAGATGAGCGTGGTGCGCGATTTCTGCGGCCACGGCCTCGGCCGCATCTTCCATGACGAACCGAACATCGTCCATGCCGGTCGCCCCGGCGAGGGCGTGACGCTGAAGCCCGGCATGCTGTTCACCATCGAGCCGATGATCAATCTCGGCAAGCCGCACGTCAAAATCCTGTCCGACGGCTGGACCGCGGTGACGCGCGACCGCTCGCTGTCGGCGCAGTTCGAGCACTCCGTCGGCGTGACCGAGACCGGCGTGGACGTCTTCACGCTGTCGCCGGGCAAGCTCGACCATCCGGTGTTCGGCTGAGCCCCGGCTCGTGAGCCGATCATTTCGGTTGCAATCGCCTGCGGGCACGGCAGGGTGACGGGCATGACGCGCTCCGCCCATGATACTCCGCCTGCCGCAGACGACACCGGCGCAGCACCCGGCTTCGCCGAGGCGCCGCACTTCCATGGCCATCGCGAGCGCCTGCGCCAGCGGTTCCGCAGCGCTGGCGCCGAGGCGCTGAGCGACTACGAACTGCTCGAGCTGGTGCTGTTCCGCGCCCTGCCGCGCCGTGACGTGAAACCGCTTGCGAAAACCCTGATCGGCAAGTTCGGCTCGTTCGCCGAGACGGTGCATGCCGCCGAGGCGCGGCTGCGCGAGGTGCCGGGCCTGGGCGAGGCAGCCATCACCGAGATCAAGCTGATCGCCGCCAGCGCCAGCCGCGTCGCCCGCGGGCGGTTGAAACAGCGCACCGTGCTGTCGTCATGGGCGCAGGTGATCGAGTATTGCCGCGCGGCGATGGCGTTCGCCGACAAGGAGCAATTCCGCATCCTGTTCCTCGACAAGAAGAACCAGCTCATCGCCGACGAGGTGCAGCAGGTCGGCACCGTCGATCACACCCCGGTCTATCCGCGCGAGGTGCTCAAGCGCGCGCTGGAATTGTCGGCGACGGCGCTTGTCTTGGTCCATAACCACCCCACTACCCCCCTTTCGATCACGCTGGATCACGCTCAAGCACATTGAATCACAAGCATTTTCTGGCTTGCGTACAGGGGGCGGTTTTGGCAAATTGGGGGCTGTTGAAGGGGTAGCAAACGGCTTCCAGCTCCCGAGCACCGATCCCAGTTTCTCCTCTTCCGATCCCAGTTGCGGAGCAGGAGAAACGCCATGCCGAGCCTTACCGATACCGCCATCCGGCAAGCGATGAAGCGGGTGGAGCTCACAGGAAAACAAGAGAACCTGGCTGACGGCGAAGGGCGCGGCACCGGCCGGCTCGTTCTCGTTCTCAAGCCAATGCCGAAACGCGTCACCGCCGATTGGATGGCGCAGCAATGGCGTGATGGAAAGCGTACCAAGAAGAAGCTCGGCTCCTACCCGTCAATGTCCCTCGCGCAGGCGCGCGAGATTTTCAAACGCGACTTCGCTGACGTGATCCAGAAGGGTCGTAGCATCAAAATCGCGACGGATACTCGGCCGGGAACGGTGGCCGATCTGTTCGAGGGCTACGTCGCGGCGTTGAAGGCAGCCGGCAAGCCCTCATGGAAGGAGACAGAGAAAGGACTCAATAAGATTGCGGACACGCTCGGACGCCATCGCCTCGCCCGCGAGATCGAGGCCGAGGAGATCGTCGAACTGATCCGTCCGATCTATGAACGGGGCGCGCGATCGATGGCTGATCATGTCCGGTCCTACATCCATGCCGCGTTCAGCTGGGGCATGAAATCGGACAACGATTATAGAAACACGTCGCCGCGACGCTTTCGGATTCCTTTCAATCCGGCGTCGGACATCCCCACCGAGCCGAAAGTCCAGGGCACCCGGTGGCTGAGCGAAGAGGAGTTTGTGCAGCTCTATCGCTGGCTTGATTGCCCTGACACTCCCGTCCACCCATCGTATCCGCGGGCGGTGCAGCTCATCATGCTGACCGGTCAGCGCGTGGAAGAAATCGCTCGACTGCACATCGATCAATGGGACGCGGCCGAGCGGATCATCGACTGGTCCAAGACCAAGAACCTTCAGCCGCATGCAGTCCCGGTCCCGTCGCTCGCAGCCGGGCTCATCGAGTCGATTAAACCGAACGAATACGGGTGGTTTTTCCCCTCGGCGAAGGATCCATCGAAGCCGGTCAGCCACGGCACCCTCTACAGTTTTGTCTGGCGGCAGCGCGACCGCGGCGTCATACCCTACGCAACCAACCGCGACTTGCGGCGCACGTTTAAGACGCTCGCCGGCAAAGCGGGCGTGCCTAAAGAGATTCGCGACCGCCTCCAAAACCATGCGCTGCAGGATGTCAGCTCAAAGAACTACGACCGCTGGAACTACATGCCGGAGAAGCGCGCCGGCATGGCCCGCTGGGACAAGTACATTCGCGCGCTCCTGAAAAAGAATAAAGGCAAAGGCAGCGGCACGTTGAAGGCTGCCGCGTGAGACCCCTGCCCCTCTTGCTTGCTGGCATCCTCGCCTCGTTCTGCTGCGGCGCCCCCGCATATGCAGATCCGTGCGAAGCACCTTTGCCAGCCCAAGCTGGAGTGCGATTCTCCGGCACCGTCCGGTACATTGGTGACGGAGACAGTCTTTGCGTCGGCAGGACGGCGGATCCCAATGAGTGGATCGAGGTCCGCCTCGCTGATTTTGATGCACCCGAGCTTCAGCAGGCTCTCGGCGCGGCCGGGAAAGCAGCGCTCGAGCGTATAGCCCTCCATCGAGAGGTCACCTGCACGACCGAGCGCGGCCGGAGCGGTCGCGTCGTCTCATTCGATCGCGTGATCGCACGCTGCCGCATCGGCTCGAACAGCATCGGAGACCTCCTCCGCCAAGCCGGCGTCATGCGGGGTGGCAACTAATGCGAGTTCGTCCACCCTTGACCCGACATAGCTTGGAAGCTATATGAGTTGGGACGTCAGACTGCATGAAGCCTTCGAGGCGGAGTTTCTGGCCTTCGAGCGCGGGGTTCAGACCGAATTACTGGCCACCGCGAAGCTGCTTGCCGAATACGGACCGCAGCTGGGTCGACCGTTCGTCGACACGCTCAAAGGCTCGAAGCACGCCAACATGAAGGAGATGCGTTTCTCGGCCGTCGACGGCGAATGGCGCGCTGCCTTCGCGTTTGACCCCGAACGGAGGGCGATCCTCCTGGTCGCGGGCGACAAGTCAGGCGTTAGCCAGAAGCGCTTCTATAAGCAGCTTATCGCAAAGGCGGACAGCCGGTTTTCCGATCATCTGGAAAGCCTGAAATCCGTAAGGAAGGGATGATTGATGGGACGGAGCCTTCAGGACGTCATTGCTTCGCTGCCCCGCGACCAGCAGGAGCAGATCGAGGCCCGTTACAACGAGCTGAAGCAGGAGGTTGAAGGTCTGCGAGAGCTGCGCCGGATCGCGGGTAAGGCTCAAGAGGATGTTGCGACTGCACTGAACATCAAGCAGCCCTCGGTGTCGAAGATCGAGAAGCAGGCTGATATGTACCTCTCGACGTTGCGCAGCTACGTCGAGGCGGTGGGCGGAAAATTGGAGCTAACTGTAAAGCTACCTAAGCGGCCACCAATGACCATACACCACCTAGGGGATCTGGCTCGCCCACCGTCGCAGCAGCTCGCCGAAGTAGCGCAAGACGATAAATAAGAATGTGGGGGGACAGCTTGGGGTTTGAGGCGCGAACCAGAGGCGAGAGGGATCTTCAACGAACGACCGTTATCCGCATCTTGCGGGGCCGCCCATGACAGATGCGGCGACGGGGGCACACGATCCTGGAGGATCGAGGTGGCATCGATGGGACCCCCACATCCATGCTCCGGGCACCGTTCTGAATAATCAGTATCGCGGAGCCGACCCGTGGGAGGAGTTTCTCTCTCGAGTCGAGACGTCGTCGCCTCGCATCCGCGCTCTCGGGGTGACCGACTACTACAGCGTCGACGTCTATGAAGAGGTTCTGGCGCATCGGAAGGCCGGTCGTCTCGCCCAGGTGGACCTCATCTTTCCTAATGTGGAGCTGCGTTACGGGATCGGAACGGGCAAAGGGTCGCCGATCAACTTTCACCTCCTCGTCTCGCCCGACGATCCCGAGCATGTCGAGCAAATCCGCCGGTTCTTGCGTGCTCTGACCTTCACCGCGCACGGCGAGTCTTTTCGCTGCGACCGGTCTGACCTGATCCGGCTCGGCCGCGCGCATGACAAGACGCTCACCGGTGAACGTGCCGCCTTCGCGGCCGGTGCTAATCAGTTCAAGGTGAATCCTGACGAGCTCCGGGCGGAGTGGAAAAAGAGCACGTGGGTACAAGAAAACGTCCTCATCGCTGTCGCAGCCGGCAGCAATGATGGCACCTCCGGCCTTCAAGGAGACCCCTCACTCGCGACGCTGCGGAAAGAAATTGAGCGCAACGCTCACATAATTTTCTCGTCGCATCCTAAGCAGCGTGCCTTCTGGTTAGGCGAAGGCGCGGCGTCCGTCGAAAAGCTTCTCTCCGACTGGAACGGGAGGAAGCCCTGTCTGCATGGCAGCGATGCCCATGGGCCCGATGGCGTCGGTGTCGTTGAGCAAGACCGGTATTGCTGGATCAAAGGCGACCTCGCCTTCGAGTCCCTCCGACAGACGTGCCTTGAACCCGAGACACGAGCCTTCATCGGCCTTGCCCCGCCGCGGGGTGCCCTTCCGTCTCAGGTCGTGACAAAGGTCGAGGTCACCAACGCCCCATGGCTGGTGACGCCTAGCTCGCCGCTGAACGCGGGCCTTGTCGGCATCATCGGAGCCCGAGGCTCAGGAAAGACCGCATTAGCGGACATCATTGCGGCAGGTGGGTATGCCCTGTCGCCCCATCTCAGCGAGCGCTCCTTCATCCGTCGCGCCCAACATCACCTCGGCGAAGCGTCGGCTCGACTGATCTGGGAAGACGGCGATCCAACGTCGAACGAACTCCAGCATGTCGAGATGGAAGGTTTTCTCGACACGCCGAGGGTGCAATATCTCTCTCAGCAATTCGTCGACAGCCTCTGCTCCGCGGAGGGCGTCACGGACGAGCTCCTCGCCGAGGTCGAGCGGGTCATTTACCAGGCTCACCCCGCTGAAGAGCGGATGGGCACCACGACCTTTCGTGAACTCCTCGATCTTCGCGCAGCACGCGGCCGTGCCCTTCGCCGGAGCCACGAGGAGGCGCTCGCCGAGGCTGCATTGCAGCTCAATTTAGAGCGTGACCGGAAGGCGAGCCTGCCAAATCTCCAGACGCTCCGCGCGGAGAAGGCCGCCTCGATAGCCAAGGATAAGCGCGACCGCAGCAGTCTGATCGGCAAGGGAGGAGAGGAACGCGCCAAGCGTCTCGACGAAGTGTCTACGGCGGCGGAAGCCGTGCGGTTCCAGGTCGAGCAAGCTCAACGGCGAAGGCAGGCACTGCTTGCCCTCAAAGATGAGGTCGCGGACACGCGGTCGAACAAGGCGCCGGTCCGGCTTCGGCAGCTCCAACAGGCTCATTCCGAAGCAGGTCTGACCGCTGACCAGTGGAAGGCGTTCCTGCTGGAGTTCTCCGGAGACGTCGACACGATCCTGGACAGTGCCATCAACGCGATCGACGCACGCATACGTACGTTGTCCGGTCCCGCACACGGCGAGGTCTCGATCGCGGCTGGTGCACCGCCGTCAGCAACGTCCCTCCTGCCGGACGGTGTCGAGTTGGCAAAGCATACGCTGAGTCTCCTCAACAAGGAGGTAGCTCGGCTGCGCGCCTTGATCGGAATCGACACAGAGAACGCCAAGGCATTTGCGAGACTGTCGGAAAAGATCTCCCGAGACGAAGCCGCACTCGCCAAGCTGGATCGAGACATCGAGGCAGCCGAAAAGGCCGATCAACGGATCAAAGAGTTAATCCAATCGCGCCGGGACAGCTATGCGTCCGTCTTCGACGGAATCATCGACGAAGAGAAGGAACTGTCGGCCCTCTATGCGCCTTTGAAGGCCCGTCTGGAAGCAGAGGAAGGTGCACTCGGCAAGCTCTCGTTCTCCATTCGGCGCGTGGTCGATATCGCGACGTGGGCGCAGCAGGGCGAGGATCTCCTCGACTTGCGCAAATCGGGGCCATTCAAAGGCCGGGGCTCATTGCTGGCCGCCGCAAAATCCGAGCTGCAAGGTGCCTGGGAATCGGGGTCGAGCGCGGACGTCGCCGAGGCGATGTCACGATTTCGCGAAGCACATGAGCGCAACCTCGTCGAACACGCTCCGGTGGAGCGCACCAACGCGCAGGCGTTCCGCGAGTGGGCAGGTCGTATTTCAAACTGGCTGTACGGCACCGACCACATTGCGGTCAGCTATGGTGTCCAGTATGAGGGCGTCGATATCGAGCAGCTCTCACCTGGCACACGAGGCATCGTCCTGCTCCTGCTCTATCTCGCGATCGACCGCGATGACGATCGGCCGCTGATCATCGACCAGCCGGAAGAGAATCTCGATCCCAAGTCGATCTTCGACGAACTGGTCGAACGGTTCCGCAAAGCGAAGCAGCGCCGACAGATCATCATCGTCACACATAACGCGAACCTCGTCGTCAATACCGACGCTGATCAGGTGATCGTCGCTACTTGCGGCCCGCATCGCCCCGGCATGCTTCCCGAAATCACCTATCGAAGTGGCGGCTTAGAGAATCCGACTATCCGCCGGTTGGTATGCGAGATCCTAGAGGGCGGCGAGGCCGCCTTCCGCGAGCGCGCCCGCCGCCTGCGTGTCCAGATGTAGACGGGGGTCGCGAGCGTGGAGGGGCATAATTTCGAGAGACTGAAGGCGCACATCCTACCCCTTTCAGTGTCGAAGAGTTTCGACGTTGCGCGAAAGGAGTGGTCACTCGTCGCCGTAGAGATCAGCGAAGAATTCGATGAGTGCCCATGTGGTCAAGAAATTAAGGAGCACTGTTACATTCGCAATCGCCTGACCGGCAACGAGACCTACGTCGGGAATGTCTGCATCAACCGCTTCATTCAGATCGACACCGGGAATCTCTTTGACGGCCTCAAGCGTATTGCCAAAGACCTCACCGCCAACGCCAACAGCGATCTGATCGAGCATGCCTACCGCATGGGGTATCTCTACGGCGAGAAGGAATACACATTTCTGAAGCAGACAATGCGGAAGAGGAATCTCTCCGCCGCGCAGATTGCTTGGAAGGTGAAGATCAATCGGCGGATCGTGGGCCAGACCGTGGTCCGGAAACGAACGGCTCGATGATTTCGCGCTCTCTGCCACAGAAAACTCAGCCTTAGCGCGCAACCTTGGGGGGACCACGCGCCGATGTTCATTGAAAAACTTATCTTGAGTAATTTCCGTTGCTTCGGGCCAGCTCCGACTACGATCGATCTAACCAGCGGGCTCACGGCCTTTGTCGGCGCGAACGGAGCTGGAAAGACGGCCGTGATGCAGGCTCTGCAGCGGCTCTTCGGGGTGACCGGCGATCAGAGGCGGCTCCGGCGCCAGGACTTTCATGTCCCCTCCACCGAAGCCGTACCTCCACCGCAACGGAATTTTGTGCTGGAAGCCATAGTCGCCTTTCCGGAGCTCGACGGAGTTGGCGCCGATGGCGCAGCCATTCCGGAGTTCTTCCATCAAATGGCCGCCGACGAGGCCGGTAAGCTCAAATGCCGCCTGCGTCTTGAGGCGACGTGGACAGACGACGGGTCGCTCGACGGAACTATCGAACAGAAATACTGGGCTATCCGGACGTTCGGGCAATTCACGGACGCTGACTGCACCGAGTTGAAAGCGACCGACCGCGCCCGCATCCAGATGATCTATGTTCCGGCAACACGCGACGGCGCCTCCCAGGTGACCGCGTTCCTGCGTGGCCGACTTTGGCGTGCTATCAACTGGTCGCAAGGGGTCAGAAACACCTTTGCGGACGCCGGCAGCACGCTCAACGGCGCTTTTGCGGGGGAGCCCGCAGTCGACGTTATCGCCGGCGCCCTGACGCGTCGGTGGCAGGAGGTCCATACAGCCGGTACCGACACGACACCCCTCTTCCGCCCCATTGACCTGCGCTTCCAAGAATTCATCCGGAAGGTCGAAGTCGTCTTCCGCCCTGACGAAGCAGGCCGCGAGCGTGCTCTCGATGACCTGAGTGACGGCCAACGATCGCTCTTCCATCTGGCAATGACGGCGGCCACGCTCGACGTCGAAGGTGGGATCGCCGCCGATCCCGCGGCGGCCGGCTTCCAGGCCGGTGGCGTTTCACTTCCCGCCTTGACGCTGATCGCCGTCGAGGAGCCGGAGAACAATCTAGCCCCCTTCTATCTCTCGCGCATCATCAAGCAGATCAAGGATCTCACGAAAGGATCACGCGCACAGGCGCTCGTCTCCAGTCATTCGCCAAGCATTCTCGCCAGAGTGGATCCAGCTGAGGTCAGGCACTTCCGGCTCGATCCGCAGGATCGCACTGCCCGCATTCGCCCGATAAACCTGCCGGCCGGCGATGAGGAAGCTTCGAAGTTCGTCCGCGAGGCCGTGCGGACCTACCCCGAGCTCTACTTTGCACGCTTTGTCGTACTCGGCGAAGGCGCGTCCGAGGAGGTGGTTCTGCCGCGCCTTGCTGAAGCAATGCAATTCGACGTCGACCGCTCCTTCGTTGCCGTCGTCCCACTTGGCGGCCGTCACGTGAACCACCTGTGGCGACTGCTAGCGGATCTCGATATCCCGTACGCCACCCTTCTCGACCTAGACTGGGGCCGCGCAGGCGGAGGCTGGGGCCGTATCAAGACTGCATGCGCGCAACTGCTCGCGATTGGCGTTCAGCCAGCACAGCTCTTCAACCCCAATCTCAACGCAGCAGGACCAGTCGGCAGTCTTGCGGGCTTTGACGCATTAGCGCCCGAGAACATTGCCGGTCTAAATGAATGGATGGGCTGGTTAAACAGCTTCCACGTCTATTTCTGCACCCCCCTCGACCTCGATTATTCGATGCTGCAGGCATTTCCCGCAGCCTACCAGGTGATCGAGCCAGGCCGACAAGGCCCGTCTCCACTGGGCGACCCGCGCACCGCGGTGCTGGGCGACGATGGGTTGCCGCATCTATACGGTGCGCCTCAGGACGCCCTTTTGCGGTGGTACCGGTATCTGTTCCTCGGTCGAGGCAAACCGAGCACCCATGTTCGCGTTCTCAGCAAGCTGGATCCCGCCGCTCTTGCCGCCGACGCGCCACCCGAGTTGCGGAACCTCCTGTCATCAATCGTCGCCCGCCTCAGCCCGGCGCCACCCGCCGGTTCTTGAGCATGCGCCTTGTTCGAACCGAGGACTGGCGCCCACGCGGCATCGACGATCTCGAACCGGCCGCCTGGAACGCGCTCCGGCATGCAGGCTCCGCATGCGTTGTCGCCGGCCCGGGTGCGGGCAAGACCGAGTTTCTCGCGCAGCGAGCAGTGTATCTCCTCGAGACGGGAATCTGCCGAGCACCACATCGGGTGCTCGCGATTTCCTTCAAAACTGACGCAGCCGCCAATCTTGCCAGGCGCGTCCGGCAACGCTGCCCTCCTGAGCTTGCCGAACGCTTCGTCTCGCTGACCTTCGACTCATTCACAAAGAGCCTCGTCGATCGGTTTCTGAATGCGATCCCGACGGACTGGCGCCCCACACGGCCATACGACATCAATTTTCCTAAACCCCGGCAGGTGGAGGATTTTCTAACACTTGCCCGGCTGAATGCGCCGCAGCAGTGGCAGCCAGAGATCGCAAGCTTCAGTGCGACCGATTTCGAGCCGCACGTGGTCGGCAGTTACCGTCTGCCGTTCACGCCGCAGCCGCCACAAAGCGGCGCCGAGTTTGCGATCGATCGCTGGTGGAAGAGGCAATTGCCGCCGGGCAACCAATCCTCCCTCACCTTTGTCGGCATAAACCGGCTGGCCGAGCTTCTGCTCCGCGCCAGTCCGCACATCCGCGCCGCGCTGGTCGCCACTTACCCTTTCGTCTTCGTGGACGAGTTCCAGGACACGACCTACGCGCAGTACGACTTCCTTCTCTCGGCCTTCTCTGGCGGGAAGACGATCATCACGGGTGTCGGCGACGACAAGCAGCGGATCATGGTTTTCGCTGGCGCTCGGAGAGACGCCTTTGAACGGTTGCTAACCGATTTCGAAGCGGAGCGCTTTCCGCTGCTCTTCAATTTCCGATCGTCGCCAGACCTAGTCGCGATCCAGCACGTTGTTGCTCGCGCACTCGATCCTGGTGCGGCCCCGACGCTCTCTCAGGCGACGCGCCAAGTCGACGGCGATGTAGCACAGGTCTGGTGGAGCCAAACAAAGACCGCAGAAGCCGCTTATCTCGCGCATTGGCTCGCCAATGATATGGCAGCCCGCGGCCGCTCCCCTCGTGACTATGCGCTCCTGGTTAAACAGAAATCCGACGACTATGAGCGCGAACTCGCAGGAGCATTCGCGGTACACGGCCTTCGAATCCGTAACGAGAGCCATGCTCTCGGTAAAACGTCGCTGCAGGACCTGCTCTCAGACGACCTCTGCCGTCTCGCGATCGCTGTCTTTCGCCTTGGCGCGACCCGCCGCGCGCCAGCGGCGTGGCAATTGGCCTCCGCCTCGGTTCAGGCTCTGCGCGCCATTTCCCAAGGCGATAATGTCGCCGCGGCGAAGGTCGAAGCGGACCTGACAGCCTTCCTTGCCAGGTTCCGCGCCGACATGGCTGCAACAGCCCCCTCCCGAAGCAGCGCAGCCGATTTCGCGAAGCGGGTCTTTGAATATCTCGATCTCGTCGCCATCGCGCGGACCTACCCCGAATATGGCGTCGGCGATCTCCTCGCGATCATCCTCGAGGCCTTTTGCATCCACTTCTTCGCTTCGGCGGACGGCGCCGCGGACTGGAATGACTGCCTCGACGCATTCGAGGGTGTCGATCAGATCCCGATGATGACCGTCCACAAGAGCAAAGGGCTGGAATATGACACCATCGTTTTCGTCGGTCTTGATGACAGAGCATGGTGGGCTCATGTCCCAGGCGATCCCGAGGGCGTAGCAGCGTTCTTCGTCGCTCTTTCGCGCGCCAAACAGCGGGCCATCTTCGCCTTTTGTCAGCAGCGTGGAGATCGCAACAACGTCGCGGAGCTCTATCAGCTCCTCACCGAGGCCGGTGTGCCGGAGATCGCCATATGAGCGACACTTCCATCGGGAAACGGTCCGGAGGAGCCCATGATATTACTCTTGCCGAGGTCAGCGTACCACGGGAGAGCTTCTATTATCCTACCCACACAGCAATCGATAAAAAAGGTAGAAGAAAAATGGCGTCAGAATTGAGAACCGACGGCGATCTAAAGCCCGATGCACATTTCCTCTCTCGGTTGGACGATTCCGAGCTCATAAAACTTCGAGCTGGGCTCGACGTCGAAATGAAGCGGCGGAAAATAGCCATCTCGGTTGGAGCAATGGCGGAAGAGTTGGCAATTCAGTTCTTCAATCGTACACCCGGCTGCCCCAACTTACTTGCCTCGCCGGTAGGAACGGCAAACGTGGACGCTCTGTCCAGAAAAGGTGAGAGATATTCTATCAAGGGCATCTGCAATGCAAAAAAGACTGGAACGATCTACCCGGATGCAGATGACTCAGAAAAACAACTTTTTGAATATTTGCTGGTAGTCAAAATGACTCGGGACTGGTCACTTGAGGCCATCTACGAGTTTAATTGGCGGTCGTTCTGCGAAAGCCGCAGTTGGGATAAACGCATGAACGCGTGGTACATCGGCGCGTCCAATAAAACCCTCGCCAGGGCAAAGGTATATTTACCTTCGAATGTGACCTGAAGTGTCGAATCTACGTCACCGATTTCGCCGCTCTGAGATATGTCAGGTGGCGAAGCTTCAGTTGGCCAGTAGCACGCCACGCAAATCAGTTGTTCGCTCGCTCCCCCGAATGAACGCCGCGCATCTGCCGATCACGTCGTCCAGGGGAAGGCGAGCGGGCCCCTTGAGGCAACACTCCCACACGGTGAGGATCCGCCAGCCGGCCTCCGCCAGACCTGCCGCAGCACGCTGGTCGCGCTCGCGGTTAGTCGTGATTTTTCCCAACCAGAAATCAGCTCGTGTCCTCGGCAACTTAAAGAGCGAGCAATCGTGCCCATGCCAAAAACAGCCGTGTACCAGAATGATCGCACGGTATCGCGGAAAGACCAGATCGGGACGCCCCGGAAGATCCGGTGCATGCAGCCGGAAACGGAACCCCTCAGCGTGAAGCCCGTGGCGAAGCAATAGTTCCGGCTTGGTATCCCGCCCCCGGATGCGGCTCATATTGTACCGACGCTGTTCCGGGGTCAGCACGTCCATATCACGAACCCCTCGCCGTTGCATCGGCAACGACCAGTTTAAGCGCAGCACTGATTTCCCCCGATGTCATCCCGGGGCGGAGGGTTACGGCTCCAAAACGGAACCCGGCCCGGTAGGCCGGATGGAATAGCCTCGCCGGCATTGGTGTATCGCGGTAGCCCGATGCTAGAACCGGAGTGTGCGGGGTCATCAGATAGGCCGCGGTGACAATGCCTTCCACAGCTCCGGATTCTACCTCCTGTACCAGAGCATCACGATAGGTGTGGATCGAACTGAGGGCATCGCTAAGCCCCTCGTCGATGCGATATTTTGCATCAAGCACAATCAACCTGCTGTTAGACGGATCTGCTGTCTCGTGGCTGGCGACGACATCGGGAGTCATCGTGCGGCTATAGGAGCCCCGTCGTCCGGGCTCGATCCAGAACTCGCGGTACTGCTTCTGAAAACACAGTTTCCAGCCCGAGCCGACCGGAACTGTGACTGCCCCCGCCGCGACAGTAACGCCGCCGGCTGCATCGCTGATGAAAAGGTCCCGCACATCAAGTCCAGCCGGACCAAATTCTTCCGCCCCCGCCCTGACCAGGCGAAGGAAGCACCAAAGCTCATACAGTTCGAAGGTCCGGGCCAGAGGCAGGTTCAGGAAGTCGCCGAATACCGCAGCAATTCCGAGATTCATGTCCTGCCAAACTCGGTAGAACCTGCGGTAGGAGGGATCGTTACGGAACAGCGCTGAAAGCACAAGACGCGCCGATCCGTCCCCTGCCTCGGCGAATGGAGCCGCAGCGCAAAGGTTGCCAATGCGCCGCGACAAGCGTCTGCATCGCTGTGCCCACGCGGCCGCACCACGACGCAGTTCGGCATCCCCCTCCGGCCGCTTTCGCTCAAGCAGTTCCGCAGCGACGCCCAACCAAGCGACCCACGACCTCAGGCATGCTGCCATCTGACGGTGCTCTGGCAGATCGAGCGAGCTCAGGCGCTGGCGCACCCGGATGCGCTCCGGCAGAAAACCTTTGAGTGGCGCCGGAAGGCGTGAGGGTTTTGCGCTCTCCCGGAGAACACGTCCCGAGCGAAAGGAGCGCAGCACCTCCGGTCCGGTCGCGCGGCTGGCGCGGTGATAGGGAAGGACCGCTTCCTCAGCGACCAGTATGCGTCTGGGGCTGCGCACGATCGCAGCAACGACGGCCTCCAGTTCGTCCACCCTCGAGCGGAGGAATTCGAGACGCGCGATCGCTGGCGGCCGACCGCCCGTGCCACGGGCCACAGCTTTGCGGAAACTGCTGAGCGAGAACAGTGCGAAAGTATCGTCAAGAATCTCGCGCACCATCGCATCGAAATCGTCCCGGGTGAGCTTTCGCTGGTCCGGATCGGTGACTATCTCGAAACGGCGCGGTGCCTGCGCTGGCAGCCGCAGTTCTGCCTCGATGGTCCCGGCATTGAAACCCGGCGACCAGCGCCAGCGCGCAGTGTCCGACGTCTGCGTCCGCAGAGCTTCCAGCGGAATGTCGTCCACCAACAGGTCGGCCGTGGCAGCGGCGCCGCTGCTATGGAGCTCAAAGAGGTAGCTCCCGGTCTCGTGTACCAAGCCCGGCGCGACTGCCTCCGGATCCGGCCATACCCTCCATGCCTCGCCTGTCGTTTCGCTGCGCATGAACAAAGTGGCCATCAACGGACCTCACCGGTTGGCCTGGAATGAGCCAAACTCGTCCAGGTCCGCTGTCAGCTTGCCAAGGAATACCTGCGAGCGTGGCAGCCCATCCAGCGCCTTGGCCAGACCGGTCAGCATTGGTCGCTGCCGCTCCCCGCCGCGCAATTTAACAAGGACCTTCTGCACCATCAGATCATCGACGATGGCGTCGCCATCCGCCTTCAGGTGCTCCGTCGCAAATGCGTGATAGCGGACCACCTCCTCCGCAACGCGATAGCCAAATCCCAAGCCATGAGCCGCCATGACAGTCTGAGCGGCAACGAGCCTTTGTTCACATCCCGTCCGTGCATCGTTCAGCGTAGGTTCGCGACCTGCCAAAGCTGAAAGGAACCCGGCCAGATCGACCGCCGACATATCGATGACGATGGCGCGGTCCAGAACCTTGTCGCTGACCGGGTTCGTCGTCTCATCGATGTTGATCGTGCCCGCAATATAGAGGTTGGGCGGCAACGGCAGGGCGGCGGGCACCGATGTGCCCGTTGAGCCCTCAAGCGGAACGCCGCTTGAGTGAAGCTGCAGTTCCTCACCCGTTTCGATCGCGGACAATACGTCAGAGAAGTAATATTCCACCCGCGCAAGGTTCATCTCATCGAGCACGACAAACACCGGCGAGTCGCGGTGCGCGGTTGCGAGAAGAACCGCTTCCAGAAATGGCGGAACGACATAGCGGTTCGACAATACGTCGTAGTAGCCGGTCAGGCCCGTAGGATCAGTCCACTCCGGTCGCACGGGACAAACGAACAGAAAGGGATCCGGAACATTGTTCGCCGCCAGGCCGTGGACCGCTCGTGCATATTTCAGCGCAAGCTGAGTCTTTCCGGTACCCGAGAGACCGGCGAGGATCACGAAGTGTTTGTGTGGGAGGAAATTCATCGCGGCATGAAATCGCCGGACCTCTCCGCCCGGATAGTGTCCCCCAAGCGACGTCACTGCCGTCTCGATCTCGGCGACTGGAATGGTAGCAGGCATCCGCTGCATACTCGGGCTGACGGCACCGGCGTCGGCCCACACGTGCAGCTCGTGGACCTTTTCGCGCCCGATCAGGCTTCCGAGATAACCGACGAACTCACGTGCAAGCAGGCTCCGGCGCGCGGAAGCTGCCGGCGGCCAGATCGCGAACAGAATCGAATCGATTTTCGCCGTGCAATCCGGATCAAGAGCCGGCTCTCCGGGACCACTCCGCAGTGAATCCCGAAAATCATGGTTGTGAAAAAAGATGTCACCGGCGTCGGTTATATAAAATTTCACATTGTTGCTGATGCTGCCGGGCTTTTTCGATGCGGCGACAAGTTGCTTGTTACGCTCCTCGCCTTCATGGAAGAGTTTCAGCAAACCCTTGTTAATACGATCGGCTTCAGTCGTGACGGTGATCGCGAAATAGACTTCATCCTGAGGCGGAAAGGTCAGAACGCACAGGAAGATGAACTGCTCTAGCGGCGCAGCGCGACCCGCCGCCAAGCTGGCGGAATAAGCCTCCAGGTTGTTCGTGCAGGCAAACAGCCCACCCTCGATAACCCGGGCGCTGTTTGAGAATCCGAAATTCTTGGCAATCCGCGCTTCCGATCGGATCCCCGGCTGAGCGCGAATTGCGACCTCAAACTGCTGCTGCCGCTCTTCTGCTGACATGATAGCTCTGCTCCTCCGTGCCCCGGAGGGCGATCATCATGGTTTCCGCAAGCGCTTTCGCCATAAGAGGCGGGACGGCGTTGCCAATCTGCCTGAACGCCGGATTCATCGTTCCGCAGAAGACAAAGCCGTCGGGAAAGGACTGCAACCGCGCCGCTTCGCGAACGGAGATCGTGCGCGCCTGCTCGCTGTCGTAATGGATGTGGCTATAACTGTCCTTGCCAAGATGCGCCATCAAAGTGCGCGCCGGCTGATCACGCCACATCTTCCGCCATTTGTTCGGGAATTTGGTTGCATCATAAGGAGGGACGATCGCGGCGCGCAAACGCTCATATTCAGCAGAGCCTTCCCGCACGACTTTCCCTTTGCGCCGCAGTTCTGCAATCTTTTCGGACAGCATGTTCATGGCGTGCTGCCATGCCTGCGGATATTGGTCGCCTGGGTTGAGACGCGCGAACAGCTCATAGTCGCGCGGCAGATAGCGAATAACATGATCCCGCAAACCTTGCTCCGGAGCCTCAAATCCCGGCCAGGAGCGCATCAGGCGCGCATAGGGTGAGATTTTTCGTCTCCGGTCGTATGGAATGACTTCGTCAAACCGGCGTGCACCACGGCGCAGATGGCCCGCTGCAAGTTCCTCCCGCGCGTAGATCGGCGGCAGGTCTCCGAGGGCCTGTTCAGCAGTAACGGCCGGCGGAAGTTCCGGGCTGGCTATCGGCGGCTCATGGTAGTCATGCGCCTCCTCGAGATGACCATTGAGGACCTTCAAGGCGACCGCACGCGATCCCTCGTAACCAGGCGGCAGCACCAGCCAGTTCGTAGGTTCAGGGAACGACACTCTGTCGGCGATCTCACGACGATAGGCCACAAGGAACATGCGTTCCCGCATTTGCGGGACACCGAAAAAGGCCGCGTTCAGAAGCGTGTAACCGCAGACATAACCCTTATCCTCAAGAACTTCGCAGATTTCCTCAGCGATGTTCTGGCCGCCATGATTGAGAACATCGGGCACGTTCTCGACAAGCACCGCGAGGGGCTGAAACGCGTCGACGTATCGTAGATACTCCTGATAGAGGCGCGCGCGAGGATCATGCCGGAATGCCTGCGGGTGAGCGTCGATCTCACGCAGCTTCGGTCGCCCGACACGTGCAAAAGCCTGACAGGGCGGACCTCCGACAATAACGTCCACTGCGTCAGCAACGGGACCTAGATCCAGCTCTGCGGCGAGGTCCTCTGGATGTGTGGTGATAATGTCGCGAGCGCGGCTGTGCTTTGGGTCACCTCCGTGAAAATTCAATCCGTGTGAACGTGCAGCATCAGGATCAAATTCGATAGCGGCCTGCAGCGCATATCCGGCCGTCTGAAATCCAAGAGATAACCCCCCGCAACCTGCGAACAGGTCCAGCAGCCGCGGCTTTCCGCCCGCACGGATCCGAGCGACCTTTCTGCCAATCGCGTCCGTGCTCATTCGCGTTCCCCCCTCTTTCGTCTGGGAAGCTTCAAAGGAAGCTGCGTTTCATCCCCGTGCTCATCAAGAAACTCCATCACGGCCGCGCGGATGACCCACGCCGCCGAAACATTATTGGCATCCGCCAGTGCCTGAATCCGTGTATGTGCCGTCTCGGGCAGGATCACAGATGTCCGGACCGACTTCTTGAGCGCTGCGGCGGGCATGAATCGCCTCCTGATGCAATTTGCACCCAGCATATGCAATTCGAGTGCAGCGTGCACCACAATTCATCTCCCCCAAAGAAACCTACCGGGGTCAAGCAGTCTATTGACTCCAGCACCCATGATAGAACAAATAGAGAACATGCTAGAGATATGCCCGGAGGTCAAGAAGGAGCTTGCGGCCCGAGCCCGCCATAGAGTCGTTGCGCGCGCAGATCGAAAAGATCGAAGGCCGAGGCCGGCGCGCGAGAACGGTGCTTCCTTTCGGAATCGCCGAGGTGGATTCGCGACTCCCCGGCGGCGGCCTGGCGCGAGGTGCGCTCCATGAAATCGCTGGCGGTGGCAACGGTGCGATAGACGGCGCAGCGGCCGCTCTGTTCGCGGCCGGCATTGCCGCGCGCACCAAGGGCAAGGTGCTCTGGTGCATCACGAAACCCGACCTCTTCGCGCCGGCGCTAGCCCAGGCCGGCCTAGCGCCCGATCGGGTGATCTATGTGGAGGCCGGCGACGACAAGAGCGTGCTGGCCTGCATGGAGGAAGGATTGCGCCACGGCGGGCTGGGCGCGGTCGTCGCCGAGGTCGCTCGTCTGTCGATGACGACCTCCCGCCGGCTGCAGCTCGCTGCGGAGGGTACCGGCTCGATCGGGATCGCACTTCGGCGCTGGCGGCGACAGACGGAGGCTGCAGATTTCGGGCAGCCGACGGCGGCCACGACGAGGTGGCGTATCTCTGTCCTGCCGTCGACGCCGCTGCCCGTCCCCGGAGTGGGCCGGCATCGATGGTTGGTTGAGCTGATCCGCGCCCGCGCGGGCGAAAGTGCAGATTTCGAGTTGGAGGCATGCGATGACACGGGTCGTCTCGCTCTTCCTGCCGACCTGGTCCACCGACCGGCTGCGGCGGAAGGCTGGCGACGCGGCGCCTCCGGCTGAGGCGCCGCTCGTCCTGATCGGCCGGGAAGGAAACAGGCGGGTTGTGACAGCGGCGGGCGCCGCGGCCCAAGCTGCCGGGCTTCGCATCGGGATGCCCGTGGCGAAGGCGCAAGTCCTTGTGCCGGGGCTCCTCGTCCAGGATGCGGAGCCGATCGCGGACGCCGAAGCGTTGGACCGCTTGGCACTCTGGATCCTCCAGCGGTTCGCGCCCGTGGTTGCCTCCGATCCGCCGGATGGCATCGTCATCGACTCGACCGGGGCGGATCATATTCACGGCGGCGAAACGGCCATGTTGGATGCATTGATCGGCCGGCTCGCCATGTCCGGGGTCACGGCACGCGCGGCTATAGCCGATAGCTGGGGCGCCGCTCACGCGCTCGCCCGATATGCTGCGCGGCCAAGCCTCGTCGTGCCGTCCAACCATGGCGGGTCGGTGCTGGAGCAGCTTCCGCTGGAGGCCCTGCGCATTCCGAAGCAAATGTCCGCGGACCTGCGCGTGCTCGGCTTCGAACGGATCGGTGACCTGCTCACGCGGCCACGCGCTCCGCTCACCTTACGGTTCGGACCGGAGCTCGGCCGCCGCATCGACCAGGCTCTTGGCACGATCGCCGAGCCGATCGAGCCGGTCCGTCCGCCCGACCTCATCGAGGTACGCCGCTCCTTCCCAGAGCCGATCGGCGCCGCCGAAACCATCGCCCGCTATATCGGCAAGCTCGTCAGTCAGCTCTGCCACGAGCTCGAGGCGAAAGGCTTAGGGGCACGCCGTGTCGATCTCATCTGTCACCGCGTCGACAATCGCAGGCAGGCGGTCCGCGTCGGTATGGCGGTGCCGGTGCGTGATTTGAAGCGGCTGACCCGGCTGCTGTGCGACAAGATCGAGACGATCGAACCGGGCTTCGGCATCGAGGTAATGACGCTCGTGGCCAGCGTGGCCGAGCCGCTTGTCCAGAAGCAGGCGATCACCTCGCTGGTCGAAGAGGCCACGCCCGACATCTCCGACCTCGTCGATACGCTCGCCAACCGCGTCGGCGAGCGGGCGGTCTACCGCGCGGCGCCAGTTTCGAGCGACATCCCGGAGCGCTCCGTCTGCCGGATTCCGGCGATGGCGCCCGACACCGGCGCGACATGGCCAGGCCATTGGCCACGTCCCTCGCGCCTACTTCCTCGCCCGGAGCCGATCGAGACCGTCGCCTTGCTGCCGGACCATCCGCCGGTCTCCTTCACCTGGCGCGGCATTCGCCGCCGCGTGAAGCGGGCTGACGGCCCGGAGCGCGTCTTCGGCGAATGGTGGAAGCGCGACGCCGAGCTCATCGCGGTGCGCGACTATTTCCGGATCGAAGACGATGCGGGCGAACGTTACTGGATCTATCGCGCTGGCGACGGCGAGGACGCATCAACCGGATCGCATCGCTGGTTCCTGCACGGGGTGTTTGGATGACCACCCCTCGCTACGCTGAGCTCCAGGTCACGTCGCATTTCAGCTTCTTGCGCGGAGCGTCCTCGGCCGAGGAGCTCTTCTCCCAGGCCGCCTTGCTCGGGATCGAAGCGCTTGGCGTGGTCGATCGCAACAGCCTTGCCGGCATCGTCCGCGCCCATGAGGCCGCGAAGACAACAGGGGTTCGCCTTGTGGTCGCGTGTCGGCTCGATCTTGCCGACGGCACGTCGGTGCTCGTCTATCCCACCGACCGGCCCGCCTATTCCCGCCTGTGCCGCCTTCTCACGCTGGGCAAGGGGCGCGCGGGGAAAGGCAAATGCCATATCGAATGGACTGATCTCGTCGCCTACGGCAAGGGATTGATCGCCGTTCTCGTGCCGGACCTCCCCGATAATGAGTGCGGGCTGCGCCTGCGGCGCTTGCGCGATGCCTTCGGCGATCGGGCCTACCTGGCGCTGACGCTGCGACGCCGCCCCAACGACCAGCTTCGCCTCCACGAATTGTCCAATCTCGCCGCGCAGATGCGCGTGCCCACGGTCGTGACGAACGACGTGCTTTTCCACGAGCCAGGCCGTCGCATTCTGCAGGATGTCGTCACCTGCATCAGGCACAACGTCACGATTGACGCGCTCGGCGAGCGCCGGGAGCGCCACGCCGACCGATATCTCAAGCCGCCGCAGGAAATGCATCGGCTGTTCAGCCGCTACCCGGAAGCGCTAAACCGCACGCTGGAGATCGCCGACCGCTGCCGCTTCTCGCTCGACGAGCTCGCCTACCAGTATCCGGAAGAGCGCGATGATCCTTCGCTCAACCCGCAGCAGACGCTGGAGAAGCTGACTTGGGAAGGCACGGCCGAGCGCTTTCCCGAAGGTGTGCCCGACGACGTGCGCGCCACGCTCGAGCATGAGCTGCGCCTCATCGACAAGCTGCGCTATGCCCCCTATTTCCTGACAGTGAACTCGATCGTCCGGTTTGCACGGTCGAAGGACATTCTCTGCCAAGGCCGCGGGTCGGCGGCCAACAGCGCCGTCTGCTACGTGCTCGGCATCACCTCGATCGACCCGAGCCGCAACGACCTGCTATTCGAGCGGTTCGTCAGCGAGGAGCGCCGGGAGCCCCCGGACATCGACGTCGATTTCGAACATGAGCGGCGCGAGATCGTCATGCAGTGGGTGTTCGAACGCTATGGGCGCGACCATGCGGCGCTTTGCTCGACCGTCATCCGCTACCGCGCCAAAGGAGCATTGCGCGACGTTGGAAAGGCGCTCGGCCTACCCGAAGACCTGATCCGCACGCTCTCCGGCCAGATCTGGGGCTGGTCGGAAGAAGGTGTCGCCGAGCGCCATGTCGAAGAGCTGAACCTCAATCTCGCCGATCGCCGCCTGCGGCTCACTCTAGACCTAGCCCAGCAGCTCATGGGGGCGCCGCGTCATCTGTCGCAGCATCCGGGCGGGTTCGTCCTCACCCATGACCGGCTGGACGAGCTCGTTCCGATCGAGCCCGCGGCCATGGTGGACCGGCAGGTCATCGAGTGGGACAAGGACGATATCGACGCGCTCAAGTTCATGAAGGTCGACGTCCTCGCGCTCGGCATGCTCACCTGCATGAAGAAGGGACTGGACCTTCTTGCCGAGCACAAGGGCATCAAGCTCGATCTCGCCACCATTCCCGCCGAGGATCCGCGCACTTACGCGATGATCCGCAAGGCCGATACGCTCGGCACCTTTCAGATCGAGAGCCGAGCGCAGATGTCGATGCTGCCGCGGCTGAAGCCGAGGACCTATTATGACCTCGTCGTGCAGGTGGCAATCGTCAGGCCCGGTCCCATCCAGGGCGACATGGTTCATCCCTATCTCCGGAGGCGCGAGGGGCTCGAGCCGGTCCATTATCCCAAGCCCGAGCTGGAGAAGGTGCTGGGCAAGACGCTTGGCGTGCCGCTCTTTCAGGAGCAGGCCATGCGGGTCGCCATCGAGTGCGCCGGCTTCACCCCTGGCGAGGCCGACATGCTGCGCAAGTCGATGGCCACCTTCAAGTTCACCGGCGGCGTCAGCTCCTTCAAGCAGAAGCTGATCGATGGGATGGTCGCCAATGGATACGATCCAGAGTTCGCCGCCCAAACCTTCAAGCAGCTCGAAGGTTTCGGCTCCTACGGATTCCCGGAAAGCCATGCAGCCTCTTTTGCGCTGATTGCCTATGCCTCAGCGTGGCTGAAGTGCTGGCACCCTGACGTGTTCTGCGCCGCCCTTTTGAATTCGCAGCCGATGGGCTTCTATGCGCCGGCCCAGATCGTGAGGGATGCGATCGAGCATGGCGTCGACGTTCGGCCGGTCTGCGCCAACGCCTCCCGCTGGGACTGCACCCTGGAGCCGACCGATGACGGGAGCCGTTTTGCCGTGCGTCTCGGCCTGCGGATGGTCAAGGGACTGGCCAATGCCCACGGGGCCGCGATCGTTGCCGCGCGGGCCGATCAGCCGTTCGCCTCGATCGATGAGCTCTGGCGACGCGCCGGCGTGCCATCCGCCCCTCTGGTCCAGCTCGCCGAGGCCGACGCCTTCCGTCCAGCACTGGGGCTCTCCCGCCGCGAAGCTCTGTGGGCGATCAAGGCGCTGCGGGATGAACCGCTTCCGCTCTTCGCGGCCGCGTCGACGCGCGAAGCCGAAGTCGTGCCTGAGGTGCAAGAGCCTGTGGTCGCGCTGCGGCCGATGACGGCGGCCAGCGAAGTCGTCGAAGATTACGGCCATGTGGGGCTGACGCTCCGGGCGCATCCCCTCAGCTTTCTGCGCGATGATCTCCGGCGCAGGCGCATCGTCACCTGCGCCGAGGCCATGGGCGCGCGTGATGGTCGATGGCTTGCGGCGGCGGGTATCGTTCTCGTTCGACAACGCCCAGGCAGCGCAAAGGGCGTCATGTTCATCACCTTAGAAGACGAGACCGGCATCGCCAATCTCGTGGTCTGGGCAAAGGTATTCGAGGCAAATCGCCGAGCCGTTCTGTCGGCCAGCATGATGGCGGTACGCGGTCGGATTCAGCGCGAGGGCGATGTCGTCCACCTGGTTGCTCAACGCATCACTGACCTCTCGACCGATCTCGCGAACGTTGGCAGTCGCGACGCGGCGTTTCCGCTTCCTCACGGCCGCGGCGATCAGGTCCGCAATGGCGGCTCGGGTCCCGATCCGCGCGAGCTGCCGCCGAAGGGCCTGCGCACCCGCGACATCTACATTCCCGATCTTCACATCGACACCATCAAGGTGAAGAGCCGGAATTTTCACTAGCCAGCGAGCAGCAGCCGCGAGCCCGTTTCGATCCGCGGACTGACCCGACCTACGTGAAGGGCGGCCCTACCAAGATATTTTGACCCTGAACGATGACGTTGCACCATCGCCTAGCGCGCGTCACAGCGTTGTAGAGCAGCCGTCGCCTATGCTCGACATCGCCGCCCACCTGATACGGCCAAATGACTACAACGCCCTCGAACTCGCGATTTTTCGCTTGCTGCACGGTCATTGCGGTAAACAGGTGCCTGGGGTTGCCCCCATGCTGTCGGCGAAGCGCCACGTTCCGTGCGAGGACGGCCTCGATGTCGGCACGGGCAAACCCCACCCGTCCCAGCGCGTGGATCTGGTTTTCGACCCACATGATCGCTGCACGCACCGGGCCGCATGGGGGAAGCGCTCGCAGCGCAGCGAGCACAGCATTACCGTCTGCGTTCGCTCCGAGCTGCAGGCCGTCGATGATGACCTGCGTCTCGTCGCGGTCGGTTCCTTCCCAGTGGATCAAATAAGGGCCATTGCCCTGTTGCCCGCATGGACCTTGGCCGACACGGGCGACGACGTTCTGGGCAAACCCGCCCTGTAGAGCGGGCGTGATCACGGCGACGTCGCCGCCCTGACGCCATGCGATCGCGTTGGCTAGCAAGGTCGCGGCCAGCGGGACACTCACCCCGGGCTGAAGGATCCGGAACCCTTGGCCATTGACCGGCGCCTGTCCTCCGCGAATGGCGGTGGCAGCCGCGAGAAGCCCGCCCACATTGGTCCTCCGCACTTGGACCAGCGTCTCCGGCTCAGCTGCGCCATGAATCCATGTCACGAGAGGGTTTGGGCGAAGCGCCTGATCGAGACACTGAAATTCGTCAGCGGCAATGAGTGAGTGCGTCGCGGCCGAAAGTGCCACCAGCATGCGCAGCCTCTGTGGCCTGAGATCCTGGCCTTCATCGACCAGCACGATCGGAAAGCTCGCGGCCGCCCAATTCCGGACCTGCTCCCGTTCGAGGAGCAGTCCAGCGGCATCGCAGACCGCGTCGAACTCTCCCTCGCTGCGCGGGGGAATGCCGAGCGCTGCGGCAAGCCCTCGCCAGCGTCGATAGATTCGCCACGCGAAGCTATCGACCGTGCAGCATTCCACGCGCCCGAGAAGCCCGGGTACGGCGCGGAGGCGATCGGCCAACCGACGACGAGCCCCATGCATGAAGGTCAACGCGAGAACGCGCTGGCCCTCCATCAAAGGGTGTGCCGCCAGCGTCTCGGCCAGCATCTCCATCAATCGAAACGTCTTGCCACACCCGGCGGCGCCTTCCACCGCGCGCAGTGTCACGGCTGAAACACCTTCACCGTCGGGTTAACCGCATCGGCGACGAAGAGCGGGTTAGCCCCACCCTTTGCCACGTCGGTGATCGCATTCAGCAGCGACCGCGCTCGCGCGCAGCACGCATCGTTCGCCCCGATCGCGCCTGCAATGATCTCGTAGGAGGAAGTGTCCTTCTTCAGGCCTTGGGCCGCTCGATCATCGCTCTTTAGTCGTGTGACAAGGTCGGCAACCGTTGCTGCCGGCTGATCGACCTGGATCGCCGCAAGACACACAGCCGGGTCCGCCTCAATGATCCATCCGACGATGTCTTCCAACATCTGGCCGTTCGCCCAGCGGAAGATCACACCCGAGTTCGCCGTACCCGCAGCAACAAGCGCGGCGGCATAGCCAATACCCTCGGCGTCGCCGTCGACCATGGCGAGCACACGAGGGTGCAGCGATGCGACCGCCTCGACCGTTCTGACGACCGCGCCGTCGTGGGTTGGGATGACCCCGATGAAAGAGTCGAACCCGCACTCATCCGCCGCCGCCCAGGTCTGATGAAGATCGACCGCTCGCACCAGCAGCCCCAACCATTCAAAATCGGTGCGCCCCTCCGGAACCAGGACGAACTCGTGCATCACGGCGGCGATCGTCTCGACGCGGTTGACCTGGAAGAGTTTCCGCACGCTGTTCGGCGTCGCTACTGGCAGCGTTGAAGTCAGCAGCGGGACCGACGTCAGCGCTCCGTTCTCGTTGCGGAGAACAGCGACGCCCTTGGGATCGGCGAGAGCCGCCACCATGGGCGAATGCGTCGAGACAAATGTCTGTCGCGACAGCGCCTGAATGCGGTGAACAAGGCGTCGCTGCAGTGGCGGCGGCACATGCAATTCTGGTTCCTCAAGCGCCATCCAGAAGCCTTCATGGGACTCCGCCCGCATACGGCCGAACTGCAGGAGCAAAAGAAGGTGCTGCAGCGATAGCAGGCCGCTCCCGTGCCGCCTTGCTGGGAGCGGAAGATTGCCGCCTTCGTGGGCGTAGTGCGACACGACCGACTCAAGAAGCCCATCGCTGTCTGTCGCTGTGACCCGAAGATGAAGCGTCGGCGCGGTACGGAAGAAGCCGCGCAATTCCTGATTCAGCCGATCGACGATCGGCGCCAGGCGCTCGTCCTGCTCAAGGCTCGCCTGCGGCGCCCGCAACCTGTCGCGCTCGCTCAGAACCGATTCCGAGGGCTGGCCTTCACCGGCGGCGATGACACGTCGGAAAAGCTCCGATCCGAAGGAGACCGTCCGGTCCCAGGTCCTTGCAGCGGGTACGAGAAAAAAACCGATGTCGCGTATCAGTCGCGCCGGAAAAGCCGTTACGCTCTCATCCGCGAAAACGTCGCCGACGGCATCGTCATCATGGAAATAGCGCAGCGTCTCCACTTCGAGCGACGGCCGATGAAATCGAGCGGCGAAGGCAACCTGGCACGCAAGCTGCCATGCCGGATCCTCTCGCGCGGGCATCACCGTGCCGTTTACGGGATTCCACCATTTGACGATCCCGCGATCCTCGCGGAACCAATCCAAGTGCTGTGCAGGATCGTCGCCGTCGAAGCCGATCACCGTCGCGACAAGCCGAATGCGATCTGCAGGCTGCGGGTTGCTGCCGTAGAAATCATGCTCGGTCAGTTGGCGGATCATCCGGTCCCGACCGAATAGCAGCGCCAGCGCCTCGATAACCGTAGTCTTGCCGCAGTTGTTAGGACCAACGAGTACGGTGTGAGGTGAAAAGCGGACGACGCCTTCTCGGATGCCGCGGAAATTTTCGATTTCTAACTTGGCGATCTGCACGACATCCCCCGGTCCAGATTCCTGTAAATCAATCTCACCCCATCCACTGGCCTGGACTGGCACTATCCAGCCACAGACTCAGCGGTTTTCTCACCAACACTAGAATTATCACATGCCGGCCAATTGGCCGCCGGTATTCGTCGCGCCCTATCAATCGTGGGCCTCGCATGTGAGGGCGCAGGCCGACATCCGCCTTCTCAGGCGAGCAACTCGTCGTCCGGCTCGGCGATCAGGTGCTCGGCCAGTTCCGATAGCCAAGGCGAAACGTCCTCGATCTGTACGGCTCCGGCATGTGCCGCGTAGTAGTCTCCGACCGTCCGGAATGCGTTTCCAAAGCGGTCGGCAAACATTTTCTGGAGCTTGTCGTTGCGGCTGAGGATGCTCGAAATCGCCCGGCCGCCACGCATGAATCTGAGCGCGTGCTCTGTCCCGAGCAGATAAAGGTGTTTGCGCTTTTCGGTCGAATGTTCCGCCAGCAGCAGATAATCCTTGAAGATCGAATTCTGTCGGATCGACTCAGCGCCACCGCGCCAGCGGATAAACTTGAACTCCGCGACCCGAAGATTTGTCTCAAGGTCAAACTGCCGGCCGGTGTTGCCGGCACCGAGCGACACATATTCGACCCGCTCACCCGGTTCGAGGATGTGCGGGAGGCACAAGAGAATGCCCAACGCATGAATGGTCACGTTGATCTGACCAGCGAGACGCTTCATCTCTGCCGCCGCGGCGAGCACTTCGCGGCCGGCGCCGGCCTCCTCAAGAAACGCTGCACATTCGTCGGCCGTCACGCCGCGAACACCCCCTTCGATGCGGGATAGCGTTTGTGTCAGGTCCTGTCCTGTAAAGCGCGCGAGCAGCGCGACGATCTCAGCCGGGTGTGAACTCATCATGCACTCCCCGTCCTAGCCGACCTGTTCGACCGCAAGCGTTCCCGCCGCCAGCGACTGGATGAGCGACTGCGCCGACACGGACGGATCAAGCCAATCTGCCCAGGCGCTCCGGTCGAGGATAACGATCTGCCGATCATGATACGGCGCGATATCGGGTCCCGGCTCCATCGTCAGCATCGTGAAGGCTTCGCCCACCTCCTTCGTCTCGCGCCAGATGCCGGCGATGCAGATCAGCGGCTCGTCCTTCTTGGTGAAGAGCCACTTGTCTTTCCGCTTCTTTCCCTTCTCGGTTGGATCGGTGAACTCATAGAAGCCGTCCGCCACGATCAGGCAACGGTTTGAGGTGAACTCCCGTCCCTCGGATCGAAAATTGTAGACCGGCCGCTTGTTCGGCCCGGGCCAGCTCCACCGACGCTGCACCATGTCGCCTTCGCCGCGTACGCCATCGACGGTGCGGATGATCGGCGCGACATCGGTGATCTTGATGTCATCGCGAGCTTCGACGTTCGGTGTCCCCTCGCCGAAGCGGATCTTGATCTTGAGATCGGCGAAGTCCTCCACGATCGAAGCGACATCCACCTTCAGTCGATAGTCATTGCACATCGGTCCTCCGTCTCGATCGCCATTGCGCTGCAATCGTGTTCTTGTTATGTTCGCGTGTCATGAGTGCGAAGGTATGCGATTCCGACGCATCGCTCGACGAACGCCGCGTGATCATAAGGCGCTACGGCGGCGATGTTGAGATGGTGGAGCTTCCCTGGGGTCTACAGCCCCGCGAGACCGGCGGCAGACCCTTTACGGTCGTACGTGCCGAAGGGCGCACAATCCCGAGCCACCGCTGCCTCGTGCCGGCGTCTGAATTCCGGCACCGCAGCCATGGCAAAGCCTACAGCTTCTCGCTCGCCAGCGGCGATTGGTTCTACTTTGCCGGCATCTGGCGGCCCGCGACGCGGGGCTGGCCCGAGGCCTATGCAATTCTGACGATCGCGGCGAACGAGGACGTGGCGCCCTATCACGAACGGCAGATGGCCGTGCTACGGCGTGACCAGCGCATGGCCTGGCTGGATCGGACCTGTCCGGAAGAGGAGTTGCTCCGGCCCCTGCCAGCCGGCGCATTTTCGGTTTCGCGGCTTCGCAAGCCTTCACAGCAACCAGCGTTCGCGTTCTGAGATCCGCAAAGCCTGAATTCCGGATATGCGGAAATCCGATCATGAGGGGAAAGCCTTCCCCTGCGGCCGAGCCCTTTCGTCTCGGCCGACCCCTTCTGCGGGGAAGCGCTTCCTTTCGACCATCGCGCGGCGGCTCGACACGCTCGGCGCCATCACGCGCGGGCAGCGCCAAACCGGCGGCCAGGGCCTGTTCCGGCCCGAGGACAATCTCGAAAGCCCATACGCCCGTGACGCCCTGCGCCAGCTCTGCCTGCTGCTCGTGCGCGGCAAGGTCGAAGGCTGCTCGCTCGCCCGTTTCGAGACCGCCACCGGCCTCAAGCTGATGGACGACAACGGCATCAAGGATGAGCTGCCGCCGATCACCACCTTCCTCAACCGTCTGCTAGCGCTGACGATCGAGCTTCAGGGCATCCTGTTCACCGCCTTCGAGCAGCTCCTCGCCGCCAAGGTCGAAGGCGCCATCCGTGCTGGCGTCTATGATCTCGGGCTGGAGACGCTCCAGGCCGAGAGCTTCGTCATCGCCGACAGCCAGGTCATCCATACCCATCCGGGCACCGGCGCGGAAACCCGGCTGCTGACCATCACCCGGCGCGAACGCAACCGGCCGCTGGCTTTGGCCGCCGCGCTCGATCAGCTTTCTGATCCCCGCGCTCGACTATTGGTCAATGCCCGTTCGCATCGCGCCGCGGTGCAGATGCCGGCGCCGTCGATGATGCTCGACGACGGCGAGATCGAGCGCCGTGTCTGCCTGATCCGGCCGATGGAGCAGCACTATTCTCCGCTGCGCATGATGGAGGAAAGCCGCTGGGAAGACGCCGACCGCGATGCGTTCGCGGCAGCGTGGAACGCCGAAATGGCTGATGTGCCGGAGTTCGCCGACAGCACCGTCCATATCGTCGCCGGCCTGCTGCTGCCGATCTGGAAGCGCTTGCCGGACGAGTCGACACGGGTCTATCGGCTCCAGACCGACGACGGCGAACGGATCATCGGCCGCCGGGTCCCGCCCGCCTGGGCGGCGAACGCCACCTCGACCGGAACGGCCAGCCTGTCGGCCGAGGACACCCATGCGGCGCTGATCGACGGAAAGACCATTCTCGACCTTGCCGACGGTCTCCAGCTTCGGCGCGTGCGGGTTATGGGCGCCAATCGGATCGAGCTTTCCGGCTTCACCGACGCCATGCGTGAGCGGCTGCGGGCCTATGGCCTGTTCAGCGAGATCATCTCGTGGAAGCTGCGCTTCTTCGTGCCGGTCGACGCCTCCGGACAGGCGGTGCTGGCCCGCGTTCTCGACACCTATCCGGTCGCGCGCATCGCAGAGCCGGAGGCAGCATGATGGCCCGTCAGGATGCATCCGATCTGGCGCAGCGTCTCGGCCGGCAGGCTGAGGCGGTGTGCCGGCATTATCTCTCCAGCGGACGCCGCGAGGGCCGCTACTGGATGGTGGGCGACGCACGCAATACGCCGGGCCGCTCCCTGTATGTCCGGCTCAAGGACTCGCCGAAGGGACCGGCGGGCAAATGGACCGATGCCGCCACGGGCGAGCATGGTGATCTCCTCGACATCATCCGCGAGAGCTGCGGCCTGCTCGACTTCAAGGATGTCGCCGACGAGGCCCGGACCTTCCTCAGCATGCCGCCACCAGAGTCCGAACCACGTGAACCACAGCGTCGGAGCCCGGCGCCGCATGGCTCGCCCGAGGCGGCCCGAAGGCTGGTTCGCATGTCGCAGCCGATCCACGGCACGCTCGTACAGGCGTATCTACGGGAACGCGGCATTACGGATTTACGCGGAACCGGAAACCTGCACTTTCATCCGCGCTGCTACTATCGTCCCGACGAGCATTCGCCGACCGAGACCTGGCCAGCGATGATTGCGGCCGTCACCGACCCTGCCGGCCATATCACCGGAGCGCATCGCACCTGGCTCGATCCTCGCCGCCGCGACAAGGCGCCGATCGACACGCCGAGGCGGGCAATGGGCGATCTTCTTGGGCATGCGGTCCGTTTCGGCATTGGCGCCGAAGTGATGGCGGCCGGCGAAGGCATCGAGACCGTCCTGTCGATCCGGCAGGTTCTGCCCGGCATGCCGATGCTGGCGGCGCTCTCCGCGGCCCATCTCGCCGCCATCCTGTTCCCCGACACGCTGCGGCGGCTCTACATCCTGCGCGACGATGATCCGGCTGGCGACGGCGCGCGCGATACCCTGATCGAACGGGCGGATGCGGCGGGAATCGAGGCGATCGTCATCTCCCCGGAACTGGGCGACTTCAACGAGGATCTGCGCACGCTCGGCATCGACCACCTTCGCAGCCTGACCCGGATGCAGATCGGGCCGCAGGATGTGGCGCGCTATATGGCGCTGGTGGCATAGCCGGGAGGGAGAGACGCAGCGGTGGAGCGGCGCCGAGCCCGTTCGGAGGTTCCGTTCCATCGCAGAGGACCGCGCCTCGGCCTTCGAGAGGGCGATCGGCCCACAGTCGGGCCGGCCCAGCAATGGCGGCGGCCGACTATTTTCCGGCGCGGCCCAAGGCCGCTTTCCATCGCGAGGCAAAATAGCCGGCCTTCGCCATCCTGCGCTGGCGCTTCGGCCCTTCGCTTCGCTCCGGGTGCTTGGCCGTCCCGCCGGTGGGCTTCGTCGCCATGAAGGCCGCGAGGGTCGCGGTCCAGCCGATGGAGCCTCCCATGAACGGGCACGACGACTTCGAACCCCACCACGATTCCTCACCCACCGACCATGTCCTCAACGAATTGCAGCTTCACGGCTACCGGCCTTTCGCCGACGAACCGGACCAGCGGCTTCTCCCAGATGGCAACGCCGTCGCAGGTGCTGTCGCCGACATCTTCGACGCCCTGATCGGAACGCTTGAGGACACACGCCTCGAACCCGACCTCGACGATCTTCTCTGGTCGACCATCAACGTCTTCCACCGGGCCGTTGAACGGATCGCCCGCGAACTGGACGACAATGAGCAAGCGCAGAAGCGGGCGCAGCGGGAACAGGACGGCAGCGAGGTGAAGTCGGTCGAACTCGAGCGCCTGATCGCCGAGGGCATGACGCTGATCGAGCGCCAGAACGCCTTCGAGCTGATGCGCGACCAGGCCGCCGAACATTACGAACGCCAGATCGGCAAGACCTGGCTCCCGCGCAGCGGATCGAAGGTCAATCACCGCAACCTGACCTCCGCGATGATCGACAGCCGTGACTTCCTGATGGCGAAGAAGCGCGCCGAACAGGAAACCCTGTTGCCGCCCGGCCCGAAGATCGTCGTCACCGGCGGGCTCGACTTCGACGATCACCGGCTCATCTGGGCCAAACTCGACCAGGTGCATGAGAAGTACCCAGACATGGTGCTGGTCCACGGCAAGTCCCCGAAGGGTGCCGAAAAGATCGCATCGCTCTGGGCAAGGAATCGGGATGTCCCGCAGATCGGTTTTTCGCCCGACTGGACGAAACACGGCCGGGCTGCACCGTTCAAGCGCAACGACGACATGCTGCAGATCGTGCCGAAGGGCGTGATGCACTTCCCCGGCACCGGCATCAACGACAACCTTGCCGACAAGGCTAGGAAGCTCGGTATCCCGGTCTGGAAATTCGGCGGCGCGTGAGCGCCGTCGGGAACTGGAGCCAGACCATGACTCCAGGCCTCTCCGCTCGCCCGCCCTCAATTCGGGTTCATGCTTCCCGACCTGCCTTCGGCGGAATCGAAAGCGCCAGATTATCGTTGACTAGGAAACTGAATCTCTCTAGTTTCCTAGTCAACGAAGGAAAGCCTGTGGCCTCTACGTCCGAACTGACCGCCCACACCGGGTTCTGGATGCGCATGGTGTCGAACGCCGTGTCGCAGGAATTCGCGCGGAAGGTGGCGGGAGAAGGCGTCACCGTCGCGGAGTGGTCATTCATGCGAGCACTCTTCGACCATGATCCTACGCCTCCGTCGGTCCTGGCCGAGAGAATGGGCATGACCAAGGGCGCGATCAGCAAACTGGCGGATCGGCTGCTGGCGAAGGGGTTGATCGTGCGGACGGAGAACTCGCAGGACAAGCGCGCCCATAGCCTGTCGCTGACGGCGGAAGGGCGTGCCAAGGTTCCGGTCCTGGCCGCGCTCGCCGACGAGAATGACGCCGCGTTCTTCGGCGTTCTGAAAAAGGACGAGCAGGAGACGCTCGACCGCATCCTGAAGGCCCTTGCCGAAAGGCGCGGGCTCAAGACGACCCCGGTGGACTGACCGCTACCGGACCCGATCAATATCAGCATGAAAGGAAACCGCCATGGACGCGGAACGGATTTCTATTGCCAAGGCCTGCCAGGAGGGAGCTCACGACAACAGCCTCAGCTTCCCGGAATTCGTCGGCAAGCTGATCGCCGCCGGCTTCGAAGGCTACACGGTGGACTATCGCCGCAACGCCCAGGCCTTCTATCTGCCGGACGGTGACAGTGTCGTGCTGGAAATGCATCCCTACGCCGGAAGCGTCGCCGCCAACTTCGATGCCGCCGAAGTCGAACGTCTCGTGCGGTGGGCGCAGGCCAATCCCGCCGACTACAGGTATGTCGCCTTCTGCCAGAAGGTGAAGGCTGCCGGCTGCGCGGGATATCTCGTCTCTTTCCTCGGCCGACGCGTCGTCTATTTCGGCCGCACCGCCGAGACCCATGTCGAGCACTTCCCCAAGTGACCGGGCGCGTCGTGGGACGGATCAGCGACTGCCTCGGGCTCGGCGCCGGGCTCATGCGGGCGAGCCTTGGGCAGGTGCGCCATAGCTGAAATCACCCCCGAGTTGCACGGAGCGAATGCCGAAGAGAACAAGCATCGAGGCCGATGAGCATGTCTCCTGACGTGAGAACCACCTCCGCCTTTCTGCGCTGATCCTTGGTCCAGCCGCGGACTTGTCGCCATCAACCCATCAAGGGTCGGCTATACGAGCATGCCGCCGCTGCGGCTGCGCCTTCGCGGTGATTGCAGTCCACGGCCGAACACATCGGGCGCCTGTCGGCGGGGGATGGTCCCCCGCTCCAGCAGGAGCCCAGCAATGTCCCTCAACGATGCTCACGCCTTCGCCTTCAGCCTCGCAACCACGCTGATGGCCGCGATCGTCATCTTCCGTGCCGGTGACGGCACCCTCTCGGTGACGCCCACCAGCGAGTACGATGGCGATGCCTCGCAGATCGTCCACGAAATCGACCCCTTCGCCCCCTGACTGGGGCGATCCGGTCGGCCCGGGCGGAAACAGACGATTTCCGCTCCCGGCCAGGCCGAATTTCCGCTATAGATACGGATGCGCCATGGTGGTGGTGGAGGCGCGACCGTCAGACATCGTCTTCACGGAGCCACCACCATGATCATTCTCGCTATATTTGCATCTCTCGCCGCGATCGGCCTGCTTTGCTGGCTGTTGTTCACGCTGGCCGTCTTCGCGCTGCCGGCCTTCGTCGGCGTGACCGCGGGCGCCTGGGCGCACGGCACAGGCGCCGGCATCCCCGGTGCTGTCCTCGTCGGCGCCGCCGCGGCCGTCATGACGCTCGCCGCCGGTCATCTGATCCTCACCTTCGTCCGACCGATCTGGCTGAAGCTGATCGTGGCGGTCGCCTTCGTCGCGCCGGCAGCGATCGCGGGCTTTCATGCGACCCATGGCATCGTGAAACATCTCATGCCGTCCGACGCACGGCAGATGGCATTCTCGGTCATTGGCGCAGTCGCGGTCGGCATCACAGCCTTCGTACGCGTCGCAGGCATGGCGGCGGCACCCGGTCCATCCGGACGGGATCTCGCACGGGCCTGATTGTCCTCATCGCCGTCAGGCAGGACCAGAACAGCAATGGGAGCGGTCGCCCCGTCGCCTCATGTCGCGACGATGGCCGTGTGCGGCGCGGATCGACGCTGGGCTCGCGGAAGCGTTCCATGCTGAAGCGCTGCAAAGCAAAGGTGGAGCTATATCTCGGCGGCGCACACGACATGCGGTGTGACGATCTCCCTGCGGGCGGAGAACGGGACGGATGGAGACAAATTTTGCCCGGCCGAGAGGAAACGCCGGTGATCATCCTCGTGAACCAGGCTTGTAGTTGCGGGATGGCCGCCATTCTCTCCGTTTTCTGACCGTAACTCGACCGCTCCAAATGGCCTCTTCAATCGCCTGATCTGGCCGAAGGCCGGCTGCGCCTCGAGCGCCTGAGCCACAACGGCTGGTCTCGACTTTCTTCCCCTGCCGGACCCCACCCCACGACAGGTCGCGTGGGGACCCCGGGGCGCCGTCATTCCTCGCGCAACAACAAAGTCGCGCCTGCGCCATCCTTCGCTGCGTTGCGGTCGCAAGCGATGTGTCGTCGCTCGCCTCCGGCCTGCCGATCGCCATCGAGGCCGCATGGTGCGGGCTCGAATACGAAAAACGGAGACTTACAATGGCGACCATCGGCACCTTCAAGAAGACCGGCTCGAACGAGTTCACCGGCGACATCGTCACCCTCAGCGTCCAGGCCAAGGGCGTGCGCATCGTCCCCGACACCCGCGCCAACGGCGAGAACGCTCCCAGCCACCGGGTCCTGGTCGGCCGCGCCGAAATCGGCGCCGCCTGGTCCAAGCGCTCCAACGAGGGCCGCGACTATCTGGGCCTCAAGCTCGACGATCCGAGCTTCAACGCCCCGATCTACGCCAACCTCTTCGACGACGAGGACGGCGAAGGCTTCTCGCTGATCTGGTCCCGCCCCAACGGGCGGCGCGGCGACTGAAGCCCCAGCGCAAAGCCCCCGGCCCAGACGGACCGGGGGCCTTTGCCATGCCGGCAACCGAATCAGTCGGCGTGGTTTCGGCCGCAAGCGCTCGACCAGAGGCGCAAATCGCTGGAACTAGCGGCCAAGAACGACTATTATAGTCGTAGTTTTGGCGTGCGCGTAGGTTCGTATGGGAGGTGGTCATGCATGATCACCGCCCGACAATCTCGGGCCGCACGCGCGTTGCTGGGTTGGACACAGGAGACGCTCGCTGACAAGGCCCGGGTCTCATTGACCGCTCTCAAGCGCCTCGAATCCCTTAGCGGTCTAGAGGTCTACGAGAGTACGCGCGATGAGGTGAGACGGGCTTTCGAACGCGCCGGCATCGTCTTCCTGAACTCCGACCAGGGCAAGGGAGTGCTGTTGGTCGATGCCAAGAAAGAAGCCTGAGTTTCAGCATATCGCGGCCTTGGCACGTCTTCGCGCGTCTACCACTTGCGTCATGATTACGATCAAATCAGCGTTAACAATTACCTCCAGAATGGATACACCTCGCTTCCGGGGGATGTTGTGACCAAGACCGAATTTCTCGACCAGCCACCGGGCGGCGCGGCGCTGACCGCCTACGATCAGACGCATCTGAAGCTCTATGTCCGTCTGCTCGATGCCGACGCCCAGGGTGCCGATTGGCGAGAGGTAGCGAAGGTGCTGTTCGACCTCGATGCCGCTCATGATGAAGCCCGCGCCCGACAGGTCTACAGCGCCCATCTCGACCGCGCGAAATGGATGACAGAGAGCGGCTTCTGCGAACTGCTCCAGGGGCGCCTTCACTGAGGTGATGCGCAAACCGCATCACCTTGCGGCCACTTCGTTCTTCCCGCCGGCCGTTCAACCGGGAATCGTATCCACTGCATCACTCGCGTTGCAAAATATTGCGGGAGGCAGTGGAGGATGTCGCAAGACGAAAACTGGCGGTCGGAAGCCGCATACGACTATATCGACACTTTGTCGCCGGGCGATCTGGCGTGGGAATTCCTGCGCCGTAACCCCGATTACCGTAAAGCCTATCGGGATCTTGTCGCCAGCGGGCGTTTGGCCGAAGAGGTAGCGCAGGACTTCGCCAATCAATGGGGGTTGCGATTTCGCGACCGATCCCGACTGCTCCGGTCTCACCCAGCCGATCTTCTGGACCCCGCAAAGCGATCCCGCCACCTTGCTGCTGACAGAGAGTCCAGCACCGATTGAGGGGATCGGTGTTCGCGCCGACGATCTGACGGCCGAGGCCCTCGTCGCGCATGACCCGACGCTGATCAGGATTGCCGTTCAGGGCGAGCCTTTCGATCTCGCATTCCAGAAAATCGACCAGCCTCCCGCTCTGGCCGCCGTCGTGATGCTTGACGAACTGACGCCGGATCGGCTCGCGGCCCTGGCGCGATTCTGGAATGCGATCGTGGGCAAGCGGATTCCGCCCGATCCGCGTTTGACCGATCAGCGCCGCCAACGCGCGCGGCAGATGCTTCGCGCTGTCGATGCCCGCGCCACCGGCGCGACCTACCGGATCATCGCCGAGAGCCTCTTTCCTCGCCATGACATCGAGCCGGCCGCCTGGGTCGGCACCGCGATCCGCGAGACGACCATCCGCCTTGTACGCGACGGGCTGAAGCTCGTGCGCGGCGGCTATCGTAGCCTGCTGCGCCGACCGCGCCGGGATCGCTGACACCCGAGAGGGTGTCGATCTTAATCCCCTTACTTTGACATCGTGGAGGGCGCCGTCTTCGCGCCACCGTGCTCGCAACCCGCCGCTCTTTTCCAGCGGCACCCCGCGAGACCACGGAGGTTCGATCATGGCCGAACACGCCGCCAATTTACCGACACGCTATCTGAGAACCCAGGAGGCGGCGCGTTTCCTCGGCCTGTCCGAGCGCACCCTTGAAAAGCACCGCACCTATGGCACCGGCCCGACCTACCGCAAACTCGGCGGGCGCGTCGTCTATTCGGTCGATGATCTCCAGGCCTGGGCGGATCGCGGTCTCGTCACCTCGACCTCCGACCCGCGTGGCGGCACCGTTCTACCTGCCAAGCGCCAGCCCAAAACCGCCGCCAGCGCCGGCGGCCGCTTCCCGCGCTGAGGCGATCTGCCCATGTCGTCCCGTCGCCAACACGATGAGCGCGCGCAGCTCGATCTGTTCCGGGCGCTGCCCGGTGACCTCGCGCCCCGCGACGCGCAGGACCTCATGGCCTACCCATTCTTCTCGCTCGCCAAGTCGAAGCGCCTGGCCCCGATCGACTTTAGGGCAGGCTCCATCATCATCCGCGTCGAGGCCGTCGCCGATCACGGCATGGCGACCATCTGGGACGCCGACATCCTGATCTGGGCGGCCTCGCAGATCGTCGAGGCCCGTGATCTCGGCTTACGGCCATCACGCCTGATGGCGACCACGCCCTACGAGATCCTGAATTTCATCGGCCGCGGCGTTTCCCTGCGCGATTACGACCGCCTGAAGGCCGCGCTCGACCGGCTCCAGTCGACGACGGTGGCGACCTCGATCCGCCAGCCGACCGAACGGCGCATGCATCGCTTCTCCTGGATCAACGAATGGAAGGAGCGCGCCGACGATCGTGGCCGACCGCTCGGTCTCGAACTGATCGTGCCCGACTGGTTCTACGGCGCAGTGCTCGATGACGCGCTCGTCCTCACCATCGACCGGGATTATTTCGGCCTCACCGGCGGGCTGGAGCGCTGGCTCTACCGCCTGGTGCGCAAGCATGGCGGCAAACAGGAATCCGGCTGGAGCTTCGACTTCGCTCACCTCCACGCTAAGTCGGGCAGCCTCTCGCCGCTCAAGCATTTCGCCTACGACCTGCGCGAGATCGTCCGCCGCCAGCCTTTGCCGGGCTACCGGCTGACCATCGAGTCCTGCGTCGGCGGTCCCGACATCCTCACCTTCGCGCCGACCGATCCGATCCCCTTCGGGACACCGCGCCGTCGTCGCCGCGCCAACCGCCAGCCTGGGGATAAGCTGTGAATCGTCTCGTGCTATCAGGGACCGACACTATCGTGCCATCGGGGACCGGAGTCTCGTGCTATCAGGGACCAGAATCGCCGATTCAGCTTTCTGAATCAGTAACTTGTGGCCCACGTAACTTCTCTAACCTAGATTCCTACGGAATCTTTCTAACGCAGCCCGCTTTTTCGCGCTCTGTGGACAGGTCCCCGATTGCGGGGAGACCGTCATGATCGTCGCGTTGCTCAACCAGAAGGGCGGCGTTGGCAAGACGACGCTCGCGCTGCACCTGGCCGGCGAATGGGCTCAGCGTGGACAGCGCGTCACGCTCATCGACGCCGACCCGCAGGGCTCCGCCCTCGACTGGTCGCAGCAACGTAGCCGTGAGGGACTGGAGCGGCTGTTCGGTGTCGTCGGCCTGGCGCACGATACGCTGCATCGCGAAGCGCCGGAACTGGCCCGAGACGTCGACCATGTCGTCATCGACGGCCCTCCGCGTGTCGCCGGCCTGATGCGCTCGGCGCTGCTCGCGGCCGATCTCGTCCTGATCCCCGTGCAGCCTTCGCCGCTCGACGGCTGGGCCTCGGCCGAGATGCTTTCCCTGCTCAGTGAGGCGCGCATCTATCGTCCCGACCTCGCGGCGCGCTTCGTGCTGAACCGCTGCGCGGCTCGCACCGTGATCGCACGCGAGACCGCCGAGGCGCTCATCGATCACGATCCGCCCGTGCTCGCCGCCACGATCGGTCAGCGTGTCGCCTTCGCCGAAGCCGCACAGGGCGGCCGGCTTGTCAGCGAACTTGATCATGCGACGCTCGCTGTCGCCGAGATCGTCGCGCTGACCGCCGCTATCGAGAGGATCGCGTCATGAACGCGCGGTCCCCGAAACGCGGCTTCGCCGCGCGTCCCGGTGAAGCCGAGAGCTGGATCAAGGCGCCGGAGCGGCCGACCGATCGTCCGTCGAAGTTCGAGGACTTCTCCGCCCGACTGACCATCGATGTCACCCCCGACATGCGCGGCCGCATCAAGATCGCGGCCTTCCAGCGCGGTGAAACCGTCGCCGAGATGCTGCGCGCGCTGTTCGAGCGCGAATTCCCAACAACGCCAGGAGACAAACAATGAGCGGCCCTGTCGCTCCACTGACATCCGCCGTGGCTGCGCCGCCGACCGGTCTCACTGCCGTCGAACTCGTCTGGATCGAGAAGCAGACCGAGCACTGGGTGCGCTTCGGACGCGAAGTCCGTGAACAGGTCCTCGACCGCCGCCGCCGCATCCTGTTCTTCGCGCCTGACACGATCTTCGCGCTGGTGCGCTGGGCCGCGAACGAGCACGGCACCATGCTGTCGCGGCTCAACATCCTGCGCGCCGTGCGGCGCGGCGAGCCCTGCCAGAGCGTCCCCACCGTGACGCCAGGCGGCGACATTCTGCTGCGCGTCGATGGCTGGCCAAAGGTCGAGCGAGTGCTCCAACTCATCGACCGTATAGAGGCAAGCGGCATCGATCCCGCCAAGGTCTCGCCCGACCATTGGCGCCATGTTCACAACCGCCTCACCGCAGGCGAGACGCCGCGCAGTTATTCGCCTGCGCGTCATCGCGCCTTCCTCCTCGCGCGGAGGATCGGCGCATGATCCGGCTCGGCTACGCCATTACCACGACCGCCGCCGTCTCGCTGTTCGGCGTCATGTCGGCGGTCTCCTTCGCGCCGAGGCTCATCTGGAATGCATCGGCCAGCGCACCGATCGGCCTCTACGCCATTGAGCCAGAACGGTCCCCGGAGATCACCGATCTCGTCGCGGTTCGCGCGCCCGAGCCGCTCGACGGTTTCCTGGTCGAGCGCGGCTATATCGGACGCGGCGTGCCGCTGATGAAACGCGTTGCCGCGCTGCCGGGACAGCGGGTCTGCCGGCATGGAGTCGCCATCACGGTCGACGCCGTGCCGATTGGCGACGCGCTGGCGCGCGACCGCCTCGGCCGTCCGCTGCCGATCTGGCAAGGCTGCCGCACCATCGCCGAGGACGAACTGTTCCTGATGAACTGGCAGGTCCGCGACAGCCTGGACGGCCGCTATTTCGGTCCGCTTCCGGCCTCCGCCGTCATCGGCCGGGCGATCCCTCTCCACACCGACGAGGACGGCGACGGCCGCTTCGTCTGGCGCGCGCCGACGCGGTGACGGCGCGCCCATGTCCATCCTCACCGCAATCCCATGGAGGCAATCATGTCCCTGATCGGTCAATTCACGCGCGACGAGTCCGGCTTCATCGGCAACTTGCAGACACTCGCCCTGCAACAGGACATCATCATCGTTCCTGCCGAACCCTCCGATGCCGAAAACGCGCCGGATTACCGCGTTCACGTCTTCGACGGCATGAACAACGAGACCGGCGCGGAGATCGGCGCGGGCTGGAAGCGCACCGGCGAGAAGGCGGGCGATTACGTCTCGTTGCAGTTCGACGATCCAACCTTCCTTCAGCCGATCCGCGCCAATCTCTTCCAGTCGGCTGACGATAAGTCGTCCTGGGGGCTGCATTGGAACCGGCCCCCCAAACGTGGCGAGCGGGACTGAGCGATGCGGTCCCGCTGCCTTCGCGCTGTCACCGGGCGGTTTCCCGCCGTCCGGCTGACGGTCCTCCTTCTCCTTACCGGCCTGCCTGCCGCAGCACTCCCGGCGTCGCCCGCCGTTGCGCAGACCGCGCCGCCGCCGCGCAGCGAGCCGGCCGATCCCTATGCCGGTTTCATCGCCGAGGCGGCCCGGCGGTTCGCCATTTCCGAACTGTGGATTCGCGCCGTCATGCGTGTTGAAAGCCGCGGCGACGTGCGCGCGATTTCGCCCAAGGGCGCGATGGGCCTGATGCAGCTCATGCCTGCCACCTGGTCCGAAATGCGCGCCCGATACGCACTCGGTGCTGATCCTTACGACCCGCGCGACAACATCCTGGCGGGCGCGGCCTATCTGCGCGAGATGCACGATCGGTACGGTTCACCCGGCTTTCTGGCGGCCTATAATGCCGGTCCCGGTCGCTACGAGGACTATCGCGATCGCCGCCGTTCGCTCCCGGCTGAAACGCGCGCCTATGTCGCCATGCTCGTGCCGGTCATCGGCGGAAGCACTCTGCCGTCCCCCGTCGCGGTCGCCGCCGCCGATCCGCTCGCCTGGACGCGCGCGCCGCTCTTCATCGTGCAGGCCGATGACGGTTCGGCGGCGAATCGGTCGCAGCATGACGGCGCGCCGACTGCTTCATCCGCGCCGCCGTCAGAACGCGCGTCCGATCCGGCCGACTCCCAAACCGGCGGCCTCTTTGTCGGCCGATCCTCGCCTGCGGTGCCACGATGAGCGCGTTCGCACAGGATCGCACCATGGCGGGCTCCAGCGCAAGACGGGTGGGAGAGCGGGCAGGCACGGGAACCACAACCGGACGATGGCAGGATAAAGGGCCGCGATGTGCGGCTTTGGGCGGTTGTGGCTTTTCAAGAGGTTATCACGCATCCGCGCGATGTGCGCCGGATCGGCGCAATGTGCGCGCACCGCGCTTTTGTAATGATTTCCGGGCCTTCGCGGGATGTGCGGGATTCCCGTCATGAGCGGCGAGGACGATTTCCGCATCCGGCCCGGGCGCATCCGCTCCACCCGCGCGCAATCCGCGAGGCCCTTCATCGCGCAGGCGCTGGCCGCCGCACAGAAGGCCGGTGGCTCTATCTCCCGCAAGGGCAGGATCGGTCCAGGCAACCGCTCCCGTTTCGGCCGGGGACAGCGCGCCGCCGTGCAGGCCAACCGGCTGCTCACCGCCCGATCGCGCGGCGCCGTCATCAAGGCGCGTGTGGTCCGCCATGGCGGACGCAATGCGCCGCTCGGCACTCATCTCAATTATCTGCGCCGGGAGGGCGTCACCCGGGATGGGGAAAAGGCCCATCTGTTCGGTCCCGGCGGTGACGAGGTGGAGGCGAAGGATTTCGCCGGCCGCTGCGAGGATGATCGCCATCATTTCCGCTTCATCGTCTCGCCGGACGACGCTCTGGAGATGTCGGACCTGCGCGGCTTCACCCGCGAACTGGTCGGCCAGATGGAGAAGGATCTCGGTACCCGGCTCGACTGGGCGGCCGTCGATCACTGGAACACCGAGCATCCCCATGTCCATCTGATCGTGCGCGGCGTTCGCGACGATGGCGAGAACCTCGTCATCTCGCGCGACTATATCAAGGAAGGCATGCGCGACCGGGCGCGCGATCTCATCACCCAGGAACTGGGACCGCGCACCGATCACGATATCCGCCGCGGTCTCGAGCGCCAGATCGAGACCGAGCGCTGGACCGATCTCGACCGTCAGCTTGCCCGTGACAGCTATCGCACCGGCATCGTCGATCTCGCACCGCATCCCGACCGCCAGCCCGACGAGTTTCATGCCTTCAAGGTCGGGAGGCTGCGCAAGCTGGAACGGCTCGGCCTCGCCGAAGAAATCGGCCCCGGCCAGTGGACGATGTCCGAGACGGCCGAGACGACGTTGCGCGAGCTGGGCGAGCGCGGCGACATCATCAAGCGCATCCATCGCGGCCTGACCGAGCGCGGGATCGAGCGTGGTGCGGCAAGCTATGTGCTCGCCGCCGAGAGCATCGACGATTCGATCGTCGGCCGTCTGGTCGATCGCGGTCTCGATGACGAGTTGAAGGGCACGGCCTATGTCGTGGTCGACGGCGTCGACGGACGCACCCATCACATCAAGCTGCCCGACCTCGACGCAGCCGCCGACAGTGCCCCGGGCTCGATCGTCGAGCTGCGCCGCTTCGACAATGCGCGTGGCCAACGCCGCGTCGCGCTCGCCGTCCGCTCCGATCTCGACATCGAGCGACAGGTCACCGCGACCGGCGCCACCTGGCTCGACCGGCAGGCGATCGCCCGCGAACCGGCGGCGCTCGGCGGCGGGTTCGGCGCTGAAGTCCGTGACGCCATGGGCCGGCGCGCCGAGCATCTGATCGAGCAACGCCTCGCCGAACGTCACGGCCAAAGCGTCATCTTCTCGCGCAACCTGATCGACACGCTGCGCCAGCGCGACCTGGACGGGCTCGCCGACAGGGTCTCGGCCGAGACTGGGCGCCCCTTCAGCAAGGCCGGAACGGGCGAGTATGTGGCCGGGACATATCGGCAGCGCTTCGCGCTCGCCTCCGGCCGCTTCGCGATGATCGACGACGGCCTCGGCTTCCAGCTCGTGCCCTGGACGCCCTCGCTCGAACGCCAGCTCGGTCAGCATGTCTCCGGCGTCGCCCGCGGCGATGGCGGCGTCGACTGGAGCTTCGGCCGCAAGCGCGGCCTCGGCCTTTAGCCTCCAACAGACAAGGAACCCTGCAATGTCCGCGACGAAAATCCTCTGGGGCCATATCCTCACCGTCTTCGTGATCGTGCTGCTGACGACCTGGGCCGCGACGCAATGGACGGCATGGCGGCTGGGATTCCAGCCGCAGCTCGGCCCGCCCTGGTTCGAACTCGCCGGCTGGCCGATCTATTATCCGCCGGCCTTCTTCTGGTGGTGGTATTTCTACGACGCCTATGCGCCGCCGATCTTCGTCGAGGGCGCTTATGTCGCCGCGTCGGGCGGCTTCATCTCGATCGCTGTCGCGATCGGCATGTCGGTCTGGCGGGCGCGCGAGGCGAAGAACGTCGAGACCTATGGCTCGGCGCGATGGGCGCGGCCCGAAGAGGTGAAGGCGGCCGGGCTCCTCGGCGCCGACGGCGTTGTGCTCGGAAAGCTCGATCGCGACTATCTGCGCCACGACGGGCCCGAGCATGTGCTGTGCTTCGCGCCGACCCGATCCGGCAAGGGCGTCGGCCTGGTCGTTCCCTCGCTGCTGACTTGGCCCGGCTCCGCTATCGTTCACGACATCAAAGGCGAGAACTGGCAGCTCACCGCCGGCTTCCGGTCCCGCCATGGCCGCGTGCTGCTGTTCGACCCGACCAATGCCAAGTCGGCGGCTTACAATCCGCTGCTGGAGGTGCGTCGCGGCGAATGGGAGGTCCGCGACGTCCAGAATATCGCCGACATCCTGGTCGATCCGGAAGGCAGCTTGGAGAAGCGGAACCACTGGGAGAAGACCAGTCACGCGCTGCTGGTCGGCGCCATCCTCCATGTCCTCTACGCGGAGAAGGACAAGACGCTCGCTGGCGTCGCCGCCTTCCTCTCCGATCCCAAACGCCCAATCGAATCCACGCTCACCGCCATGATGAAGACGGCGCATCTGGGCGAAGCCGGACCGCACCCCGTGATCGCCAGCGCCGCGCGGGAGTTGCTGAACAAGTCGGACAACGAGCGCTCGGGCGTGCTCTCCACCGCCATGTCCTTCCTCGGGCTCTATCGCGATCCCGTCGTCGCGGAGGTGACGCGGCGCTGTGATTGGCGGATCGGCGACATTGTCGGCGGCAAGCACCCGACCACGCTCTATCTCGTCGTGCCGCCTTCGGACATCAACCGCACCAAGCCGCTTATCCGCCTGATCCTCAATCAGGTCGGCCGTCGCCTCACCGAGGATCTGCAGGCCAAGGGGCATCGCCACCGGCTGCTGCTGATGCTCGACGAGTTTCCGGCGCTCGGCCGGCTCGACTTCTTCGAATCCGCGCTCGCCTTCATGGCCGGCTATGGGCTGAAGAGCTTCCTCATCGCCCAGTCGCTCAATCAGATCGAGAAGGCCTATGGGCCGAACAACTCGATCCTCGACAATTGCCATGTGCGCGTGAGCTTCGCCACCAACGACGAGCGGACCGCCAAACGCGTATCCGACGCGCTCGGCACCGCCACCGAGATGAAGGCGATGAAGAACTATGCCGGCCACCGGCTTTCGCCCTGGCTCGGCCACATGATGGTGTCGCGCTCGGAGACAGCCCGCCAGTTGCTCACGCCCGGCGAGATCATGCAGCTTCCGCCCGCCGACGAGATCGTCATGGTCGCTGGCATCCCGCCGATCCGGGCGAAGAAGGCGCGCTACTTCGAGGACGCGCGGTTTCAGGAGCGCGTGCTGCCGCCGCCTGCGCTGAAGAAGCCTGAGAGGGCGCTCCCCGACGACTGGAGCGCGCTCACACCGCCGCCCGCGCCGACCATCACCGCGCCCAATACCGCCACGCCTGCGGAGGACGAGGACACGACGGACTCCGAGCGCCGCCATCAGCCTGAGCTGAGTCGCGTGGACCAGCCCGAAAGGAAGCCATCCGTCGAAAACGAGTTCGAGATCGATCCGGTCGATGAACCGGAAGAGGACGTCGCTCGCAATAGCCGTCTGCGCGACACCATGCGCCAGGTCGCACGTCAGGCCTCGCTCGATCCCGGCGACGGCATCGAGCTGTAAAGGAGGAACCCCATGCCGAAACCGCCCAGGAAACAGCGTCTGTCCGTCTATCTCGAACCCGAGGTGATGAAGGCGCTGGCGCTCCACGCCGCCCGCCGCAATCTGTCCCTATCCCTCGTCGCCGAGGCCGGCATCGCCTCGTTCCTGTCGCCCGACGCCGCAGAGCGCCAGGAGGCTGCGATCACTAAACGCCTCGACCAGCTCGACCGGCGCATGACGCGCATGGAGCGTGATGTCGGCATCGCCGTCGAGACGCTCGCCATCTTCGTGCGCTTCTGGTTCAACACCACACCCGCCTTGCCCGAGGCCGCCGCGCAGGCTGCCCGCGCCAAAGCTGCCGAGCGCTACGACGCCTTCGTCGCCGCGCTGGGCCGACGACTCGCCAGCGGACCGAAGCTGCGACAGGAGATTTCGGAGGAGGTCGATCCCGCGCGCGACGCGGGATAGTCGTCCATAGAGTTGGTCACAAGTATTCCGTACCGCCGCCGTTTCCCTGTCTTTGTACGCCACAGTACGACGACCACATTTCGGTTGTTGTAATGCTCTGAATTCTGCCTCTTCTACTTGACCCCGATCCAGGGCTGCGCATCGGGCGCGCCCGCAAGAGAACGGGGGACGGCGTGGCAAACCCCAATCAGAAATCCGAGGCGATCCTTCGGGGCGCGCGCATGCTTCGCACCGCGCTGGGCCCTGCGATCGCCGGCTTTCTGGAAGATCCCGCGATCGTCGAGGTGATGCTCAACCCCGATGGGCGGCTCTGGGTCGACCGGCTCTCCGAAGGCCTGTGCGGGACCGACCAGCAACTCTCGCCAGCCGACGGCGAACGGATCATTCGGCTGGTTGCCCACCATGTCGGCGCCGAGGTCCATGCAGGCGCACCGCGCGTTTCGGCAGAGTTGCCGGAAACGGGAGAGCGGTTCGAAGGCCTTCTGCCGCCCGTGGTGGCCGCGCCGGCCTTCGCCATCCGTAAGCCCGCCGTCGCTGTTTTCACTCTCGACGACTATGTCGCCGCCGGCATCATGGTCGCCGCTCAGGCCGACGCGCTGCGAACCGCCGTTGCGGAGCGCCGCAACATCCTCGTCGCCGGGGGCACCTCGACCGGCAAGACCACGCTCACCAACGCGCTCCTCGCCGAAGTGTCCAAGACCTCCGACCGCGTCGTGCTGATCGAGGATACGCGCGAGCTGCAATGCGCCGCGCCCAACCTCGTCGCCATGCGCACCAAGGATGGTGTCGCGACCTTGTCCGATCTCGTCCGTTCGTCGCTGCGCCTGCGCCCCGATCGTATCCCGATCGGCGAGGTGCGCGGCAGCGAGGCGCTCGACCTGCTCAAGGCCTGGGGAACCGGGCACCCGGGGGGCGTCGGCACCATCCACGCCGGCACGGCCATCGGCGCGCTGCGCCGTCTCGAACAGCTCATCCAGGAAGCCGTCGTCACCGTGCCGCGTGCCCTGATCGCCGAGACCATCGATCTCGTCGCAGTGCTGTCTGGCCGTGGCGCCGCGCGCCGCCTCGCCGAACTCGCGCGCATCGAAGGGCTCGGCCCCGATGGCGACTACTGCGTCAACCCCATCCAGCACGCCAACCATGGAGACCCGTCATGATCCGACACGCCCTGCGTATTCGCCGTCACATCGCCACGGCGGCGTCCGTCACCTTCATCAGCCTGGCGCTCGCACCGGCCGCCCATGCCTCCGGCTCTTCCATGCCATGGGAGGCGCCGCTGCAAAGCATCCTCGAGAGCATCGAAGGTCCCGTCGCCAAGATCATCGCGGTGATCATCATCATCGTCACCGGCCTGACGCTCGCCTTCGGCGACACCTCAGGCGGCTTCCGGCGGCTGATTCAGATCGTCTTCGGTCTGTCGATCGCCTTCGCGGCATCAAGCTTCTTCCTGTCCTTCTTCTCGTTCGGCGGCGGGGCGCTCGTCTGATGGTCGCGGGCGCGGACCATGGCGGCGAAGTGCCGGGCTTCTCGGTCCCCGTGCATCGGGCTCTGACTGAACACATCCTGCTCGGCGGCGCGCCGCGCTCGATCGCCATCCTCAACGGCACGCTTGCGGCGGCGCTCGGCCTGGGCTTGCGCCTCTGGCTGGTCGGGATCGCGCTGTGGGCCATCGGCCATTTCACCGCCGTCTGGGCCGCCAAGCGCGATCCGCAGTTCGTCGACGTCGGACGCCGGCATCTGCGCACCCCCGCCTATCTCGCGGTGTGAGGGCCTCGCCATGATGAACCTCGCCGAATATCGCAATCGCAACACCCGGCTCGCCGATTTCCTTCCATGGGTCGCGCTCGTCGGTGATGGCGTGGTGCTGAACAAAGACGGCAGCTTCCAGCGCACCGCACGGTTTCGTGGTCCCGATCTCGACAGCGCCGTGCCGGCCGAACTCGTCGCGGTCGCCGGGCGTCTCAACAACGCCTTCCGCCGCCTCGGCTCAGGCTGGGCGATCTTCGTCGAGGCGCAGCGCCATGAGGCGGCGACCTATCCGGACAGCCGCTTTCCCGATCCGGCGTCCGCACTGGTCGATGCCGAGCGCAAGGCCGGTTTCGAGGAGGCCGGAACGCATTTCGAGTCCAGCTATTTCCTGACCTTCCTCTATCTGCCGCCGGCCGAAGACGCCGCCCGCGCCGAGAGCTGGCTCTACGAGGGCCGCGAGCGCGGCGGCGCCGACGCCCATGAAGCGCTGCGTGGCTTCGCCGATCGCACCGATCGCATCCTGCAGCTCATCGACGCCTTCATGCCGGAATGCGCCTGGCTCGATGATGCCGAGACGCTGACCTATCTGCACTCAACGGTCTCGACCAGGCGGCACCGTGTCCGCGTGCCCGAGACCCCGATCTATCTCGATGCGCTAGTCGCCGATCAGCCGCTCACCGGCGGGCTCGAACCGCGCTTGGGCGACACGCATCTGCGCATCCTCACCATCGTCGGCTTCCCGACCGCGACGACGCCCGGCATTCTCGACGAACTCAACCGGCTCGCCTTTCCCTATCGCTGGTCGACCCGCGCCGTCCTGCTCGACAAGACCGACGCGACCAAACTGCTGACCAGAATTCGGCGGCAATGGTTCGCCAAGCGCAAGTCGATCGCCGCCATCCTGAAGGAGGTGATGACCAACGAAGCGTCGGTGCTGGTCGATACCGACGCCGCGAACAAGGCGGCTGACGCCGATCTCGCCTTGCAGGAACTCGGCGCCGACTATGCCGGCCAGGCCTATGTCACCGCCACCGTCACCGTCTGGGACGCTGATCCCCGCATTGCCGCCGAGAAGCTGCGGCTGGTCGAGAAGGTGATCCAGGGCCGCGACTTCACGGCCATGCCCGAGACCATCAACGCCGTCGATGCCTGGCTCGGCAGTCTGCCGGGCCATGTCTACGCCAATGTCCGGCAGCCGCCGCTGTCGACGCTCAATCTCGCCCACATGATCCCCCTCTCGGCGGTGTGGGCGGGACCGGAACGGGACGAGCATTTCGCAGCTCCCCCGCTGCTCTTCGGCAAGACCGAAGGCTCGACCCCGTTCCGGCTTTCCATCCATGTCGGCGATGTCGGCCACACATTGATCGTCGGGCCGACCGGCGCCGGCAAATCGGTGCTGCTGGCGCTGATGGCGTTGCAGTTCCGCCGCTATGATCGCGCCCAGGTCTTCGCCTTCGATTTCGGCGGTTCGATCCGCGCTGCGGCGCTCGCCATGGGCGGCGACTGGCACGATCTCGGTGGCGGTCTGACCGAGGGCGCTGACGACAGCGTGTCGCTTCAGCCGCTCGCCCGGATCGACGATGGCGCCGAGCGCGCCTGGGCCGCCGACTGGATCTCCGCCATTCTCAGCCGCGAGAGCGTCGCGATCACGCCGGAGGTCAAGGAGCATATCTGGACGGCTTTGACGTCGCTGGCCTCGGCGCCGCCCGCCGAGCGCACCCTGACCGGTCTGTCCGTGCTGCTCCAGTCCAACGATCTCAAGCAGGCGCTGCGACCCTATTGCGTCGGTGGACCCTATGGCCGGCTGCTCGACGCCGAAGCGGAGCATCTTGGTGAAGCCACCGTCCAGGCCTTCGAGACCGAGGGGCTGATCGGTACTGGGGCCGCAGCCGCCGTGCTCGCCTATCTCTTCCATCGCATCGAGGACCGCCTCGACGGCCGCGCCACCCTTATCATCATCGACGAGGGCTGGCTTGCGCTCGACGACGAAGGCTTCGCGGGCCAGCTCCGCGAATGGCTGAAGACGCTGCGCAAGAAGAACGCCTCGGTCCTCTTCGCCACCCAGTCGCTCTCCGACATCGACGGGTCGGCCATCGCGCCCGCCATCATCGAAAGCTGCCTGACCCGCATTCTGCTCCCCAACGAGCGTGCCATCGAGCCACAGATCACCGCCATCTACCGGCGGTTCGGTCTCAATGACCGGCAGATCGAGATCCTCGCGCGCGCCATGCCGAAGCGCGACTATTACTGCCAGTCGCGCCGGGGCAATCGGCTGTTCGAGCTGGGCCTGTCCGATGTGGCGCTGGCGCTCTGCGCCGCGTCCTCGAAGTCCGACCAGACGGCAATCGCCCAGACCGTCGCCGAACACGGCCGCGACGGTTTTCTTACAGCCTGGCTCGACCGCCACGACCTCAGCTGGGCGATCGACCTCATCCCCGGCCTCAACATCATGGAGACATCATCATGAACCCGCGCCGCTCGCGCGCGGCACGCCTCGCTGCCGCGCTGCTCACCACCTCCGCCGCCACGCTGCCGCTGCTATCCGCTCCGGCTCATGCGCAGTGGATCGTCTACGATCCCACCAACTACGCCCAGAACCTGCTTTCGGCGACCCGCGCGCTTCAGCAGATCAACAACCAGATCACCTCGCTCCAGAACGAGGCGACCATGTTGATCAATCAGGCCCGCAATCTCGCGAGTCTGCCATATTCCTCCCTGCAGCAGCTTCAGCAGTCGGTGCAACGCACCCAGCAGCTTCTCGGCGAGGCGCAGCGCATCGCCTACAATGTCCAGAACATCGATCAGGCGTTCCGCACCACCTACGGCAACGCCTCGATGACGGCCCCCGACCAGCAGCTCGTCGCCGACGCACGCGAGCGCTGGCAGAACACGGTTGGCGGCCTTCAGGACGCCATGCGCGTGCAGGCCGGTGTCGTCGGCAATATCGACACCAACCGCGCGCAGATGTCGGCGCTGGTCGGACAGAGCCAGGGCGCGACCGGCGCCTTGCAGGCGACGCAGGCCGGAAACCAGCTTCTCGCGCTTCAGGCGCAGCAGCTCGCCGACCTGACCGCAGTGATCTCGGCCAATGGTCGCGCGCAGGCGCTCTCCGAAGCCGAGCGCGCCGCCGCGGCCGAGCAAGGTCGCGAACAGCGGCGGCGCTTCCTGACGCCCGGCAACGGCTATCAGCCAGGCAACGCCCGGATGTTCCCCAGTAACGGCAATTGAGGGTCGGCCATGGACGGGAAGATGTTCGCACGCCTGGCCGCCGTCGTTTTCGTCGCCATCGCCGTCACCGCGACGGCGATCGAGATGAGCCGCAAGGAGGAGCCGGCCGAGCCCTGGGCGTCCAACCCTCCGGCGTCGCCGCAATCCGATCCGCTCCGCGATGAACTGCTGCGCTGCCAGGCGCTCGGCGAAGCCGGTCCCCGCGATCCGTCCTGCCGCCGCGCCTGGGCCGAGAACCGCCGGCGCTTCCTCGCGCCGGGTTCGCGTCCGGCCGAGCGCCTTCCACAGGCGCCCACGGCGCCCCAGCCGGCCGAGGTGCAATAGCCACATGGGCAATACCGGCGTCATCGACCATTTCCTCGAGGTCTTCACTCGCTACATCGACGGGGGCTTCGGGCTACTCGGCGGCGAGGTTGCCTTCATCGCCACCACGCTGATCGTCATCGACGTGACGCTGGCCGCGCTGTTCTGGTCGTGGGGCGCCGATGACGACATCATTGCCCGGCTGGTGAAGAAGACGCTCTTCGTCGGCGTCTTCGCCTACATCATCGGCAACTGGAACAATCTCGCCCGCATCGTCTTCGAAAGCTTCGCAGGCCTCGGCCTCAAGGCGAGCGGCACCGGATTCACAACAGCGGATCTCCTGCGGCCGGGAAAGGTCGCGCAGACGGGCCTCGACGCCGGGCGGCCGCTGCTCGATTCCATCTCCGACCTCATGGGCTACTGGTCGTTCTTCGAGAACTTCATCCAGATCGCCTGCATGTTCCTGGCCTGGGCGCTGGTGCTGCTCGCCTTCTTCATCCTCGCCATTCAGCTCTTCGTCACGCTGATCGAGTTCAAGCTGACGACGCTCGCCGGCTTCGTGCTGATCCCCTTCGGTCTGTTCGGCAAATCGGCCTTCATGGCCGAGCGCGTGCTCGGCAATGTCATCTCGTCCGGCATCAAGGTGCTGGTCCTCGCCGTCATCATCGGCATCGGTTCGACGCTCTTTTCCGAATTCACCGCCGGCTTTGGCGGCGCGACACCGCCGATCGACGAGGCCATGGCCATTGTCCTTGCTGCGCTGTCGCTGCTCGGCCTCGGCATTTTCGGCCCCGGCATCGCATCGGGCATCGTCTCCGGCGGCCCGCAGCTCAGCGCGGGCGCGGCGGTGGGAACCGGCCTTGCGGCCGGCGGCATGGTCGCGCTTGGCGCGGGCGCCGTGGGCGCGGCCGCGACGGGAGGGGCCGCGCTGGTCGGAGGCGCCGCCGCGGCCGCCCGTGGCGGCGCGGCCCTCGCAGGTGGTGCTTCAACAGCCTACAGCCTTGGCGCGGCCGGTCAGTCCGGGGCCGCGGGCGTTGCATCCGGTCTTGGCGGCGTCGCGCGCGCCGGGGGAAGTGCGGCGATCTCGCCCCTGCGCCGTGCCGCATCGCGCGCCGCCGACAGCATGCGTTCGAGCTTCAATGCCGGCGGGCGGGCCGCGCTCGAAGCCACGGGCGGCGCATCGACCGGCGGAACGATCGGCGGTGACGCCGCCGACGCCGCGTCCTCTTCCAAGGCCGATGGTCCCCCCGCCTGGGCCCAGCGCATGCGCCGTCACCAGACAATGACCCATGCCGTCCAGGCGACGGCGCACGCGGTCCGCTCCGGCGATGCACATGGCGGCGGCTCTTCCGTCAACCTGTCTGAAAGCGACCGCTGATGTTCAAACGACCCGCTGCCCACTACGGCAAAAGCCCTGAACCTGAGACGCCTTACCAGCGCGCGAGCCAAGTCTGGGACGAACGCATCGGCTCGGCCCGCGTCCAGGCGCGCAACTGGCGGCTCATGGCATTCGGTTCGCTTTTCCTCTCGGCAGGCTTCGCCGCAGCGCTTGTCTGGCAGTCGGCGCGGGGAACCGTCGTACCCTGGGTGGTGCAGACCGACCGTTTCGGACAGGCGCAGGCAGTCGCGCCGGCCGTGGCCGATTATCGCCCGACCGATCCGCAGATCGCCTTCCATCTGGCCCGCTTCATCGAGGAGGTCCGCTCGATCCCGGCCGACGCCATCATCGTCCGCCAGAACTGGCTGAGGGCCTACGACTTCACGACCGATCGCGGCGCCGCCGCCCTCAATGACTATGCCCGCACCAACGACCCTTTCACCAAGGTCGGTCGCCAGCAGGTCGCTGTAGAGGTCTCCAGCGTCATCCGCGCGTCTCCCGACAGCTTCCGTGTCGCCTGGGTCGAGCGCCGCTACGAGAATGGCCAGCTTGCGACGACCGAGCGATGGACCGCGATCCTGACGATCGTGATCCAGACGCCGCGCAACGCCGACACGCTGCGGAAGAACCCGCTCGGAATCTACGTCAACGCCATCAACTGGTCACGGGAGCTTGGGCAATGAAGCCGTTTTTCCGTAAAGCCGGAATGCCGGCTTCATATATCCAAACAGATCCGCATCTGCGGATCGGCATGCTGCCGGCCATTCTCCTCGCCACGACGGCGCTGGCCGGCTGCGCGACCACGCACAAGCCGCCGGAGATCTCCTACGACAACGCTGCTCCGGCCGTGCAGGCAGTCGACCCCCCGGCACCTGTCACCGTCGTGGAATTGCCGAGGCCGCTTCCGCTTCCCGGCCAGATGAAGCCCGTCGAGCGTTCCCGGCAGAGACCGGAACCCGCCGATCCCGCGGCACGGGTGAACCAGGCCAACGCCGCGGCGCGCGTGCAGCCCGTTCGCGACGGCTTCATCAACTCGATGCAGGTCTACCCGTTCACGCAAGGGGCGCTCTATCAGGTCTATACTGCCGTCGGCCAGATCACCGACATCGCGCTCCAACCCGGCGAGCAACTCGTCGGCTCCGGTCCGGTCGCCGCCGGCGACACCGTCCGCTGGATCATCGGCGACACGCTGAGCGGCTCGGGAGCGACGCAACAGGTCCACATCCTGGTCAAGCCAACCCGGCCGGAGCTGATGACCAACCTCATCATCAACACCAATCTGCGTACCTATCACATGGAACTGCGCTCGACCGAGCGAACCTACATGGCCTCTGTCTCCTGGCAGTATCCGCAGGATCAGCTCATCGCCTTGCGTCGGCAGAACGCACGGGCCGAGATGACACGCCCGATTTCCACTGGTGTCGACCTGACCAATGTCAACTTCCGCTACGCGATTGAGGGTGACCGCGCGCCCTGGCGCCCGTTACGTGCCTTCGACGACGGGCGGCAGGTGTTCATCGAATTCCCGCGCGGCATCGGCCAGGGCGAGATGCCGCCGCTCTTCGTGGTCGGCCCCGAAGGCGACACCTCCGAGCTCGTCAACTACCGGGTCCGCTCGAACTACATGATCGTCGACCGCCTCTTCGCCGCCGCCGAACTTCGCTTCGGCGCCGGCAGGACGCAGAAACGCGTCCGCATCGTCCGCACCGACGGGAGGCCGACGTCGTGAGCGACAGCGACACCCAGAAAGAAGAAGAGCCGGAGCATGCTGCTCGGCCCCTGACCGGCGAATCGACGATTCCGGCGGCGATGAGGTTGCGCGCCGAGCCGCCGCGCGTGACGCGGCTGTCCCGCAAGGTGCTGGTCGGTATCGGCCTGGTCGCCAGCGTCGGCATCGGCGGCGCGCTGGTCTATGCCCTTCAGACCCGCGACAGCGGTCGCCCGGCCGAGGAGCTATACTCGACCGAAAACCGCCCAACGGCCGACGGCATCGCCGGCCTGCCGCGCGATTATAGCGGCGTCCCGCAGCTCGGGCCGCCGCTTCCCGGCGATCTGGGGCGGCCGATTCTGGGAGTACAGAATCGCGGAAAGCCCGTGCCGGCGCCGGGAGTCGCAACGCCCAATCCGGGCCTCAGCCCCGAAGAACAACGCCGCTTGCAGGAACTCGAGGCCGCGAGAACGGCCCGGCTGTTCGCCTCGACCGAAACGCGAACCGCCTCTTCATCGGCCCCTGCGCCGGTCGCGGCCGCCGCAAGCCCGCCTCCTGGACCCGATCTTGCAAGCCTTGGTCTTGCGCCGCAGCCGGCGACGCCGACGGCGCAGGATCGGCAGAACGCCTTCCTCAATGCTGCCGTCGATCGGCACACCGTGGCGTCCGACCGAGTGACGACGCCTGCGTCCCCCTATGTCCTGCAGGCTGGAGCGGTCATATCGGCGGCGCTGATCACCGGCATACGTTCCGATCTCCCCGGCCAGATCACCGCACAGATTACCGAGAATATCTACGACAGCCCAACCGGCCGCATTCTACTCGTGCCGCAGGGCTCGCGCGTCATCGGCCAGTACGACAACAACGTCCAGTTCGGGCAAAACAGGGTTCTGCTGGTTTGGAATCGTCTGATCTTTCCGAACGGCCGTTCGATCGTGCTGGAGCGGCAGCCCGGTGCCGATGCCGAGGGCTATGCCGGCCTGCAGGATGGTGTCGATTATCACTGGTTGGATCTCGCCAAGGCCGCCGGGCTTTCGACGCTGCTCAGCGTCGGAGCCGAGCTCGCGGCAGACGATGATGATCGGTTGATCCGGGCGATCCGTAATGGAGGACAGGACACGATCAACGACGCCGGTCAGCAGATTATTCGTCGTCAACTCAACATCGCGCCAACGTTGACGATCCGGCCCGGCTTCCCGGTCCGGGTGATCGTAACGCGCGATCTCGTACTCGAACCCTATGGAGGGTGAAGATGCCGAAGCTGAAACTGGGCCCTTTGGCCGATGACAAGCCAGTCAAGATCACCGTTGAGCTTCCGGCAGCCTTACATCGCGATCTTGTCGCCTACGCAGAGCTACACGCGAAGGAGACAGGCCGGCCTGTTTTCGATGCGGTAAGGCTGATCCCACCGATGCTGGAGCGCTTCATAGCGACGGATCGGGCCTTTACACGTGCTCGGCGCGTTTCGTCCGAAAGCGGAGGCTAGATCGCATTTCTTTGCTTAGCTCGAGCATAGCCTTTAAAGCGGGATTTTCATTCCCGTGCCGCCAAAGCACGCTGGACGAGACGATCTCTGAAGTCGCGTCGAGGGGAATGAATGCAACACCGCCGCAACGCGCACCCAGGGTCGATTCAGTCGTTAAAGTTAACCCAAAGCCGCATGCGACCAAGTTTACGAGATTTTCCCGCCCGACCCTCTGGAGATGGATGTGCGGTCGAAATCCTAAGCCTGACAATTTTGCGATGAGATAGTTTTCGATCTCCGGTCCAGGGCCGCTGGCACTGACTAGAAAGACCTCGTTGCGGACTTGAGTCCACGACAGGCGCTGCTCGGCTGCCAGCCTGTGAGATGATGGCAACGCTACATAAATGCGTTCATCCCACAGATGATAGCTGTTGCACTTTGGTACGCGTGGAACCCCTGTGACGAAAGCAACGTCGAGACGCCCATTGAGAACGCCGGCGACGTTGATTTCCGAGGCGTCTTCGTCGATTTCGACGGTGACGGAAGGAAATCGCCGGTGATACTCGGCTAATAGGCTCGCGAGGAATCCTTGGCTTAGCGAGGCGATTAACCCCACGCGAATATCGCCCCCAAAGCCGCGCCGCCCCGAAGCCATTATTTTGGCAGCCTGCCTCAAAAGGTCTGCGCCGGTTGCCGCCTCTCGTAAGAACCGCTCCGCCGCGTGCGTAGGTCGGATGCCGGTCTGTTGCCGGATAAACAGTGGCACGCCGAGCCGTCGCTCAAGAAGTTGTATCCGTCGGCTTACGGTCGATTGCGAAACGTTAAGAGCCTCAGCCGCGCGCCGGAAGCTGCCGTGCTCGGCTGCAACGATCGCGTATCGCAAGTAACGAAGATCGAGGGCGAGATCGGGCACAAGTCACCGCGATTCGTAACGGTTCCGTTGCTGCGTCGACACAAGTCGACCTGCTTCCTGGACCGAAGACCGGCTCATCGCACGATCAAGTCCGTGTAGTCCGGTAGGTCGATTGCGTTGTAGGCCTGCCTGGATTCCTCGCCGCGGGCTGAGGCTCCTCCCGAAGCCTGCATCGCCGCTAACGCCGCGTTACGGGCATCAAGTTCGGCCTGCGTGCGCGGCATCAGCAGGCTGCCCCCCTTTCTGAGGGCAAGCGCTTGGTTCGCTTCGACGAACGGTCGCGCTAAGCATAGACCCGAAGCGGTCCTCGACGGACTACCGCGATGATCAACTCAAAACGCGGCGGCACGGCCTTCGTATGCTGCCGAAGGAGGCGGTAGTGCCAGAAAGCAAATTCCTTACGCCTGACGAGGTGGCTCAGCGCTACCGGGGCGGCATTTCGATTGGGACACTGCGGAATTGGCGCTCGATGCGTCTCGGACCGTCCTTCGTCAAAATCGGCAAGGCGGTGCTCTACCCCCTCGACGAGCTTGATGCCTGGGATGAGAAGAATAAGGTGCAATGCCGTGCATCCAAGGGACTCGGCGAGCACAGTGGTGATCAGGCGTGATGGTCACGCTCGGGCATGATCGACCGCTCCCAGTCTCCGGCACCAGTTCTCGTCAGGATTTATTTTATTGCATAACAATCAACTACTTAGAATTTCGGAGAGCATGGTCCATAACCATCCCTCCGGCGACCCGACACCGTCAGGCGCCGACGTGCAGATGACCAAGGCGATCATCGACATCGCCGGCCCCTTGGGCATTTCCGTGCACGATCACATCATCGTCGGCCGCAACGGCCATGCCAGCATGAAGGGCCTGCGGCTGATCTAAGCGCTTTGTCATGCGCGGGCTTGCCCCGGCCATGACGGCGCGAGGCGTTTCCGTCGAAACGTGAAACGCTCTCCCTAGAGCTTTCCGCTTCTGATGGAATCAGAAGCGGAAAAAGCTCTAAGATTATTATCTTGACGCGTTTTCTTCACGCGAACCGGTTCCCACTTCGCTCGAAAACGCTACGCTTATTGCCGCATCAGCAGCAGGGGATCGGCCTCCTCCGGCACGCGGCGCCATTGCGCGTTGTCGTCGGCCTGAAAATGCCAGGTCTGGCCGTTGGCGGCGATCAAAATGATTTCGCCGCGCTCGAGCCGCCACATCACCGGGTTGAAGCCGGTCACCAGCGGCCCGCAGCCGGTATTGAGAAACACCTTGAAATTGTCGTTGTCGGCCTCGGTATTGGTCAGCGTCATGTTGCAGATGGTGCGGCCGGAGCCGCGCACCAGCGCCCACTCGCCGATCATCTGATCCATCGAGCGGGTCAGCGCGCGGGCGGCGGCGAGGTTCTGCATCAGATAGACGCCCTCGCCGGTGCGCACGCCCTCGAAGATGCCGCTCTCCACCTCGGTCAGGTCGATCACCGACTCGCCGGCCGCGTTTTGCAGCCGCACGATATCGAGACCCTTGACGCTCCACGCCACGATGTCGCGCGTGAACGGCAGCGCGGCGGCGCAGCCGCCATCAAGCTCGATCCGCATGCCGTTCGCCGCCCGCTCCGTGGCAAGCGTCAGCACGCAGGTCTTGCTGCGCTCGGCGGTCGCCAGCTCCCACTGCCCGACCATCTCGCGCGCCAGCGCGCCGGCGTCCTGCGCCCGCGCCGCCGATGCAGCCATCACGGCAAGCGCGACGGCGCAGACCAAACGCAGACGCAAGCGCAGCGACATCAGCGCCCCTTAACCGGCGTTTCCGGGATCGGCGTCAGCGGCGCCTTGCCCGCGAACCACGCCTTGAGGTTATCGACCACGAGTTGCTCCATGGCGCGGCGCGTCACCACCGACGCCGATCCCATATGCGGCAGCAGCACGGTGTTGGGCAGCGCGCGCAGTTCGTCCGGCACCTTCGGCTCCCGCTCGAACACGTCGAGGCCCGCGCCGAGGATGGTGCCGTCCTTGAGCGCGGCAATCAGCGCTGTCTCGTCGATCACCGTGCCGCGCGCGACGTTGACCACTACGCCTTCCGGGCCGAGCACCTTCAGCACTTCGGCATCGATCAGGTGGCGGGTCGCCGCCCCGCCCGGCGTGATGACGACCAGCGTTTCCACCGCCTTGGCCATGTCCATCAGGTTCGGATAGTGCTTGTAGGGGACGCCCTCGGCCGGGCGGCGCGAGTGGTAGACCACCGGCACCTGCATGGCATCGAGCCGGCGCGCCACCGCCTTGCCGATGCGACCGAGCCCGACGATGCCGACGGTGCGCCCACGCAGCGAACCGCGCGTCAGCGGATAGTCGCCGCGCGTCTCCCACTGGCCGCTGCGCAGATAGCGGTCGGCGCGCACGAATTCGCGCAGCGTGGCGATCAAGAGGCCGAGCGCGGTGTCGGCGACCTCCTCGGTCAGCACGTCCGGGGTGTGGGTGACGATGATGCCGTGCTCGCGCGCGTAGGTGGAATCGACGTGGTCGTAGCCGACGCCAAAACTCGCCACCATCTCCAGCTTCGGAAATCGCGCCAGCACCGAGCTGTCGGTCGCGACCAGCCCCGTCACCGCGATGCCGCGGATGCGCGCCGCCACCTCGTCGGTGAGCCGCGTCAGGTCGTTCTTGCTCTCGATGGTGTGGGCGACGAACGGCGCCGCGAACCCCGAATTGATCACCGGCTTGACCGGCCCGTAAACCAGAAGATCGATCGCATCCGTAGACGTCGCAGTCGCCATCACATGTCCTTTCCCAGCGCGCTCTCGTGCCAGCGCCGCAAGACGAGATGCGAGGCCAGCGCGAGCGCCATATAAATGACAATGCCCGCGATCGAGAGCAACAGCAACGCCGCGAACATGCGTGGAATGTTGAGTCGATAGCCGGATTCCGCAATGCGGTAGGCAAGGCCGGAGCCGGAGCCGGCGGCACCGGCGGCGATCTCGGCGACCACCGCGCCGATCAACGACAGCCCGCCGGCGATGCGCAGGCCGCCCATGATGGCCGGCAGCGCCGCCGGCCAGCGCAGATAACGCAAGGTCTGCCAGCGCGAGGCGCGATAGAGCGCGAACAGCCCGACGAGGTTGCGGTCGGCGGAATTGAGCCCGAGCGTCGCGTTGGACAGCACCGGGAAGAACGCCACGATGCCGGCGCAGGTCACCACGGCCAACTGCTGCGGCAGGTAGATCAGCAATAGCGGCGCAATGGCGATCACCGGCGTCACCTGCAGGATCACCGCATAGGGGAAGAAGCAGTATTCCAGCCACCTCGACTGGCTGAACAGGACCGCGAGCGCCAACCCGATCACGGTGGCCGCGGCGAAGCCTTCGAACGTCGTCACCAGCGTGATCATGAGCGACTGCCACAGGATGGCCCAGTCCTGCACCAGCGTCGCCAGCACGAGGCCGGGGCCGGGCAGCACATAGGGCGGCAGATCGTTGAGCCGCACGATGAGGTCCCATGCAACAAGGCTTGCCGCCAGCGCCGCCAGCGGCAGCACCAGCCGCGCCAGATGGCGATCGCCGAAGTTCGGCGTCATCGCGCGGCCACCCGCATCCCGCCTGCGCTCGCCGCCGCCAGCGCGGCCGACACCGCGCGGCACTGCACGGCATAGTCGGGCGAGGTACGAAACGCCTCGCCGCGCGGTTCGGGTCCGGCAATCTCGAACGTGGCGCTGATGCGCCCCGGCCGCGCCGTCATCACCGCGACCCGCTGCGACAGATAGACCGACTCGAACACCGAATGGGTGACGAACACGATGGTCTTCCCGAGGTCCCGCCACAGCGCCAACAGGTCGTTGTTGAGGCGGAAGCGGGTGATCTCGTCGAGCGCCGCAAACGGCTCGTCGAGCAGCAGGATGTCCGGTTCGGTGATCAGCGCGCGCGCCAGCGACACCCGCATTTTCATGCCACCGGACAGTTCGCGCGGCATCGCGCCAGTGAAGTCGGCCAGCCCGACCCGCGCCAGCATCGCCTCGACCCGCCCCATCGCATCGCGGCGCGCCACGCCCGCCAGCCGCAGCGGCAGGTAAACATTGTCGCGCACGCTCGCCCACGGCATCAGGGTCGGTTCCTGAAACACGAAGCCGATCGCGCCGGGCGCCGCGGCGCGCACCACCTCCACCGTGCCGCTACTCGGCAGGGCCAGCCCCGCGATCAGCCGCAGCGCCGTGGACTTGCCGCAGCCGGAAGGGCCGAGCAGCGAGACAAAGGCGCCGCGCGCGATGGCGAGATCGAGCGGGCCGAGCGCCGCCACGCCGCCGTCATAGACCTTTGTGACGCCACGCAGACGAACGGCCGGCCCGGCTGCCGTCACGGCTTTTTCGGCCGCAGGTTCAGCCCGACGCCTTTGTTGACGAAGCGCAGCGTATAGGCCTTGCGATAGTCGATGTCGGAGCGCACCACCCCGGCGCGCGCCATCTTGTCGAAGAAATTCATCATTCGCGCGTCGCTCATGGCGCCGATGCCGTCGTTGAGGCTGTCGCCCGAATCGACGATGCCGAACTCCTTCATTTTGGCGACCGAATAGGCCAGCACGTCGTCGGTCATCTCCGGGTTCATCTTTTTGATCAGCGCGTTGCCCTTGGCGTTGTCGCCGTAGATGTAAGTATACCAGCCGATGATCGAGGCATCGACGAAGCGCTGCACCAGATCGGGCTTCTTGTCGATCAGATCGCGGCGGGTCTCGATCAGCGTCGAGTAGGTATCGAAGCCGTAATCGGCGAGCAGCAGCACGTCGGGCTTGAAGCCGGCCGCCTTTTCGACGGCGAACGGCTCGGAGGTGACATAGCCCTGCATCGCGCTTTTCTTGTCGGCGATGAAGGGCTGCGGGTTGAAGGTATAAGGCTTGACCTGCGCATCGGAGAAGCCGTGCTCCGACTTCAGCCATTGCAGATAGCCGGCGATGCCTTCCTTGGAGATGAACAGCGTCAGCGGCTTCAGGTCGGCGAGCGTTTTGACCCTGGCCTCGGGGTGGGTCAGAAACACCTGCGGGTCTTTCTGGAACATCGCCGCCACCGCCACCAGCGGGGCATCGTTGGCGACCGCATCGAAGGATTGCAGGCAGTTGGCGCTCATGAAGAAGTCGAGCTTGCCGGCGGCGAGCAGGATGCGGTTGTTGGTGTTGGGGCCGCCCGGCACGATGGTGACGTCGAGGCCATAAGCCTTGTAGGTGCCGTCGGCCACCGCCTGAAAGAAGCCGCCGTGCTCGGCCTCCGCCACCCAGTTGGTGCCGAACGACACCTTGTCGAGCTTGTCCGCGGGCGGCGGCGGCGCGCTTTGCGCCTGCGCCGCGGCCAGCCCCACCGTCAGCAGTATCGCGAGCGCGCCCAGGCAGCCGGCAAGTCGCATCCGTCGTCCCCTCCCGATGAACAGCCGCAGTCCGGCACACCGCCTCATAAACCATTCCACCGCGTCGTTGAAGGAAACGCTGCCCCCACGGGCGCAATTTGGGTACATTGCGGCGACAGGATCCTGCCCATGACCCCGCCGCCGCCATCCCGCGACTGGGCCGCGCTTTGCTGGCCCGACCTCGACCGCGACGCCGCCGCAAGCTTGATCGCGGTGCTGCCGCTCGCCGCCACCGAGCAGCATGGCCCGCATCTGCCGCTCGGCACCGATACGCTGATCGCGGAGGCCTATCTGGCGCGCGTGCGTACCCTGCTGCCGCCGGACAGCCCGGCCGTGTTCCTGCCGGTGCAGCCGGTCGGGATTTCGACCGAGCACACCGACTATCCCGGCACGCTGACGTTGCCGCCGGCGGCGGCGCTGGCGACCTGGACCGCGCTCGGCGAGGCGGTGGCGCGGGCGGGCCTGCGCAGGCTGGTGATGGTGACGAGCCACGGCGGCAACAGCGCGGCGATGCTGCTGGTGGCGCAGGAGTTGCGCGCCCGCCACCGGATGCTGGCGGTGACCACCTCATGGGCGCGGCTCAGCAGCCCGGAGGGGGCATTCGCGCCCGAGGAAATCCGCGACGGCATCCACGGCGGCGCCATCGAGACCTCGATCATGCTGGCGGCATGGCCGCAGCATGTGCGGCGCGCGGCCGTTGCCGATTTCGCTTCGGCGACACGCGAGCACGCCTTCCGCCGGCTCTCGATCGGGCGCCCCGCGCCCTATGCCTGGCAGGCGCAGGACCTGCACCCGCACGGCGCCGTCGGCGACGCCACGCTGGCGAGCGCCGACGCCGGCGAGCGCCTGATCGACCACGGCGCGCGCGCCTTCTGCGAGCTGCTGGAGGACGTGGCGCGCTTCGATCCCGCGGCCTTCGACCGGCCGCCGCCCGGCGCCTGACGGCGTCCGGCAGCGGCTTACAACGGGGAGAACGACGTGAAGCTCTACGGTTACTTCCGCTCCAGCGCCGCCTATCGCGTGCGCATCGCGCTCAACCTCAAGGGCATCGGCGTCACCCATGTGCCGCGCCATCTGCGCAAGGGCGAGCAGCAAGAGGCCGTCTATCGCGCGCTCAACCCGCAAGGGCTGGTGCCGGCGCTGGTGCTCGACGACGGCACGACGCTGACGCAGTCGCTGGCGATCATCGAATGGCTGGAGGAGACCCATCCCAAGCCGCCGCTGCTGCCGCGCGATCCGTTGCGGCGGGCGCATGTGCGGGCCTTCGCGCAGGCCATCGCCTGCGACATCCACCCGGTGCAGAACCTCAAGGTGCTGAACCGGCTGCGCGCGCAGGGCTTCGCCGACGACGCGGTGACGGCATGGGCGGCGTGGATCAACGCCGACGGACTTGAGGCTTGCGAAAACCTGGTGGCCGCGGAGCCCGGCCCGTTCTGCTTCGGCGCCGCGCCGACGCTCGCCGACATCTGCCTCGTGCCGCAGCTCGTCAATGCGCGCCGGTTCGGCGTGGACGTGGCCGCCTTTCCGCGTCTGCTTGCGGCGGAAGCCGCCGCAATGGCGCTGCCCGCCTTCGCCGACGCTGCGCCGGAGCGGCAGCCCGACGCCGAATAAGCCGAACGGAGGGTGGCGCACATGGAGCGTGCGGTCTTCGTCTATTCCACCGTGCCCGATAGGGCGACGGCGGAGGCCATCGGCCGCGCGCTGGTGGAGAAGCGGCTCGGGGCCTGCGTCAACATCATTCCCGGCATGGTCTCGATCTATCGCTGGAAGGATGCGGTGGAGCGCGGCGACGAACTGGTGCTGATCGTGAAAACCCGCGCCGCGCTGACTGAGGCGGTGAGCGAGACGATCCGCACCCTGCACCCTTACGACACCCCGGTGATCGCGGTGATCCCGCTGGAGAGCGTGGACAGCCGCACGCTGGCGTGGCTGCTCGACGCCACCACCGCGCCGGAGCGAGATTAACCCGCACCGGCGCGCGCCCGGTCGTGGCGCCGCCCGATGGCAATGCCGAGCGCGGCCCACACGCTGGCCAGCGCCGCGCCCGCCAGAGCGACGACGGCAAGATTGGCGATCGCCGCGATCCCGGCATAGGTCCAGCCAGCCAGCGCATCGCCGCCGCGATAGACGAAGGTGTCGAGCGCATTCTTGGCCTTGTACTTGGTCTCGGCATCGAGCGGGGCAAACAGCATCTCGCGCCCCGGCCGTACCAGCGCGTATTCGCCGACGCGGCGCACGATCATCACCCCCACCAGCACCGGGAAGGTCGCGGCCAGCGCCAGCGCCCCGAAGCCGAGCATCATCAGCAGCGGAACGGCGGCGAGCAACACCGTGACGCCGAGCCGTTTCGCCAGCCTGCCGGTGAAGAAGATCTGGATGCCGATCGTCAGCGAGTGCACGGTCGCGTCGATCGCGGCGAACACCTGCGTCTGCGCGGTGCGATTCGGGAACGTCGCGGCAACGATGCGCGCCTGCTCGAAATAAAGGAACGTGCTCGCCGCCGTCAAAAGCACGATGAAGCCGGCGATGGCGATCAGGTACGGCGAACGCAGGATCAGGGTGAGGCCGGCCCAGATCGAGCCGCCGATGCGCTCCGGCGGCGGCGCGTCGGTGCGCGGGCCGAGCCGGTCGCGCCACCGCAGCAGATAGCGCACGCAGATGAGCGTCGACAATAGCAGCGCGGCGGACAGAGCCAGCAGCCCCGCCTCGCCGAGCGGCGCGACAAGGATGCCGGACAGCAACGGCCCGATCAGGCCGCCGAGGCTGGCGCCGGCGGCGATCTGGCCGAACAGGCGATGGCTGCGCTCCGACTCGAACAGGTCGGCCATCAGGCTCCAGGCCATCGAGATGACGAACAGGTTCATCACCGACAGCCAGATGTAGAATGCGCGCGCGATCCAGACATTGCCGGGATCGGTGGCAAGGCTGGCGGCAAAGCCGGCCATCACCAGCGCGCAGGCGCTATAGAGGATCGGCAGCAGCCGGCGGCGCGGCACGTTGGCGGCAACCCAGCCGTAGAGCGGCACCACCAGCAGCGTCGCAAGGAAGGTGCCGGTGAACAGCCATTGCAGGTTCTTGACGCCGCCGGCGATGCCGAACGTCTCGCGCACCGGCCGCAGCATGAAGTAGGAGGCGAACAGCAGCACGAACAGGAGAAAGCCGGCGACGACCGCCGGCACCTCGTCGCGTTCGGCCGCGATCACGCGGCCAAACAGCGCTGCTGCCGGCCGCGGCTCAGAGCGCATCGATGAACTGCTCCATGCGCTTGCGCATGGCGGCATCCGGCAAGGGCCCGCGCGCCGCACCGAGATTGTCGTCGACATAAGCAACGCGCGCCATGCCGGGAATAGCGATCGGCCGGCACGGATGCGAGAGCACGTATTTCAGAAACACCTGCGCCCAGCTTGTCGCGCCGATCTCGTCGGCCCAGTCAGGCAACGGCTTGCCGCGCGTGGCGCTGAACAGCCGGTCGCGGCCGAACGGCAGGTTGATCATCACCGCGACGCCCTTGTCCTGCGCCAGCGGCAGGATGCGCGCCGCCGCATTGCGGTTGTCGAGCGCATAGTCGATCTGGATGGTGTCGAGCGCTTCGCGCTTCATCACGCCCTCGAACGCCTCATACTGGCGGTCGAACGAGGTGGTGATGCCGAGCGCGCGGATGCGCCCCTTGGCCTTGTGATCGCGCAAGCTGGCAAGCTGATTGGTGACGTCCCTGAGATTATGCACGGCGATCAGGTCGATCCGGTCGGTGCGCAGGTTGCGGAACGACCGCTCGATCTGCGCCGCCCCGTCTGCGGGCGACGATGCGCCGACCTTGGTGGCGAGAAACAGCTTGTCGCGCACGCCGAGGTCGGCGACGAGCTGGCCGATCACCTGTTCGGCGCGGCCATAGGAGGGCGCGGTATCGATCACGGTGCCGCCAAGCTCGACGAAGCGCGCCAGTGTCGCGCGCAGCGGCGCGAGCGCGTCCTCACCTTGCGGATCGTCATAGCGGCGCGCGGTGCCGATGCCGATCGCCGGTACTTCGACGTCCGCGCCGGGAATACGGACGGTCCGCAGCGCCGCGCCCGACGGCGATTGCGCCAAAACCGTCGAGGACGCAAACGGCGCGGCAGCGAGGGCGGCGAGCAGACGGCGGCGGTCGATCATGGCAATGTCCTCGTCGTTAGCGGCAGCAGGGGAGAGCACACGGCGGATTTGCATGGCCCGGCTTCCCGCCACTATCTCCACGCCACGCCGGGTTCGCCAGCGGCGTTGGTGCCGCATCGCCCTCACAATATTGTTTAGAAGAATTCTAATAACAGCAATAGCGCCAGCCGCATCCGGCGCAGCGTTTGCCGCGGCGATTTGGAATGAAGCTAAACTGCCGCGGGTAGCGCATGACCGCCGGCTTGGCTACAACGCTAGTGGTCCGCCGGACAATCGGATAACCGGAACCGATCCGCCGGTCGTTCATCTTACGCTGCATGGTCATCTCTGCCGACGGCACGCCGTCGCGGTGCCATGTCCCAACGCCGACGACTTCGCATGCACGGCCGCCCCGCCCCGCAACAACGCCTTTCGAACGACGCCGACCGGTTGTGGCAACGCAATCAGCGCCGTGCGTTCTGGCTGAAGCAGTTCCTCACCTGGCACTGGATGAGCTCTGCGGTCTGCCTGATCGGCATGCTTTTGTTCGCCATCACCGGCATCACCCTCAACCATGCCGGCCAGATCGAGGCCCGCCCCAGCGTCACCACCCGCGAGGGCACGCTGCCGCAGCCGCTGACGGAAACGCTGAAGGCCGAGCCGGCAAGCGCCAAGGCGCCGCTGCCCGCCGCGGTCAGCGACTGGATCGCCGCCAACCTCTCGGTCGGCACCACGGGACGCGACACCGAGTGGTCGCGCGACGAGGTCTACGTCTCGCTGCCGCGCGCCGGCGGCGATGCCTGGCTCAGCATCGACCGCGCCGACGGCAAGGTGTCGTATGAATTGACCGACCGCGGCTGGATCGCCTACCTCAACGACCTGCACAAGGGCCGCAACACCGGCCCGGCGTGGAGCTGGTTCATCGATATCTTTGCCGGCGCCTGCCTGGTGTTCTGCGCGACCGGGCTGTTGCTGCTCAACTTCCATTCGGCGCGACGGCCGGCGACCTGGCCGATGGTCGGCCTCGGCCTGATCGTCCCGTTCCTGCTTCTCGTCCTGTTCGTTCACTCATGAGGTCCGCTCCATGCGTCTGATCATCTCCGCGGCAGTCACCGGCCTGATGAGCGCGCCGGCGCTTGCCGGCAGCGCCGCCATCAGCGTTGATATTCCGCGCCTGAACGTCGCCGAATATCATCGGCCGTATGTCGCGTTCTGGATCGAGAGCAAGGACGGATCGAAGATCGAGAACCTCGCGGTCTGGTACGATCTCAAGCAGAAGGACAGCGAAGGCAACAAGTGGCTCAAGGACATGCGGCAGTGGTGGCGGCGCACCGGGCGCGAGCTGACGATGCCGATGGACGGCCTCAGCACGCCGACGCGCCCGCCCGGCACCCACAAGCTGACCTTCGAATCCGCCGCCAAGCCGCTGTCGCAGTTGTCCGCAGGCGAGTACGTTCTGGTGGTCGAGGCCGCGCGCGAGGTCGGCGGCCGCGAACTTTTGCGCCTGCCGTTCCAGTGGCCGCCGGCCGCAGCCGCCACGGTCGAAGCCAAGGGCGAGCATGAACTCGGCGCCATCACCCTGACCCTCACCCCGTAACGGGAGGACTTGACTCATGAAGAGCAACATCAAGCTGGCCCTGATCGCCGCCTCCGCCCTGACGCTGCTGGCGCTGCCGGCGCAAGCGCACCGGGCGTGGCTGTTGCCGTCAGCCACGGTGCTGTCGGGTAACGACCTGTGGGTGACGGTCGATGCCGCCATTTCCAACGATCTGTTCTATTTCGAGCACCACCCGATGCGGCTCGACGGCCTCGCCATCACCACACCGGACGGCAGCGCCGCCAAGGCCGAGAACATGGCGACCGGACGCTATCGCTCGACCTTCGACCTCAAGCTGGACCAGCCCGGCACCTACAAGATCGCGGTGCTCAATCAGGGCGCCTTTGCACGCTACAAGCTCGACGGTCAGGACAAGCGCTGGCGTGGCTCGGCTGACGAGATCGCAACCAAAATTCCGGCCAACGCGACCGACGTGCGCATCACCCAGAGCCAGGGCCGCATCGAGACCTTCGTGACCACCGGCAAGCCGACCGAGGCGGTGTTCAAGACCACCGGGCAAGGGCTTGAACTGGTGCCGGTGACGCATCCCAACAACCTGCTCGCCGGCGAGGAGGCAAAATTCAAGCTGGTGCTCGACGGCCAGCCGGCAGCCGGCCTCGAGGTCGAAGTGGTGCCGGGCGGCATTCGTTATCGCGACCAGTTGAACAGCATCAAGGTCAAGACCGACGAGAGCGGCACCTTCGCCGTGAAATGGCCGACGCCGGGCATGTACTGGCTGAGCGCCTCGGTGCAGGACGACAAGGCGACGATCAAGGACGCCAGGCGGCGCGCCAGCTACACCGCCACTGTCGAAGTGCTGCCGCCGTAATCATGGCGGAAGGCGGCGCGGCCGCGCGGCGCGTCGCGATCCCGCTGCGGCTCGCCCGCGGGCGCATTGCGCCGCTCGCAGGCGGCGAGATCGTCCGGCTGCACGGCGATACCATGGGCACGTCGTGGTCGGTCGCGGCCGTGACCGCGCCGGGCACCACCAATACGGGCCGGCTCGACGCGATCGTCACCGAGGCGCTCGACCTGGTGATCGCCCAGATGAGCCCGTGGCAATCCGGCTCCGACATCAGCCGCTTCAATGCCGCGGAGGCCGGCGCCGAGGTCAAGCTGCCGGCCGAATTCCGTCATGTCCTGCACTGCGCGCTGCGGATCGCCGCCAAGACCGGCGGCGCCTACGATCCGACGCTCGGCGCGCTGGTCGATCTGTGGGGGTTCGGCCCGCAGCCGGCGGCGACGCTGCCGCCCGCGCCACGCGACATCGAAAAAGCCCTGCGCGCCTGCGGCTGGCAGCAACTCACGCTGTCGCCCGACGGCGTCTTGCGCCAGCCCGGCGGGCTGCGGCTCGACCTGTCCTCGATCGCAAAAGGCTTTGCCGTCGATCTGGTCACGGCACGGCTTCACGCACGCGGCTTTTCGCATGCGCTGGTCGAAATCGGCGGCGAACTGGCCGGCACAGGCGTCAAGCCGGACGGCACGCCGTGGTGGGTCGGCATCGATCATCGCGGCGGCTCAAGCCCCTCCTCGGCGTCCGGCATCGTCGTGGCGCTGCATGACATGGCGATCGCCACCTCCGGCATCGAGCGCGCCGTCGTGCTGGGCGGACGCCGCCATGCCCACACCATCGACCCGGCAACCGGCACGCCGGTCCGTAGCGACGTCGTGCGCGCCACCGTGCTCGCGTCCTCCTGCATGGAGGCGGACGCTTATGCCACCGCCTTGATGGTGATGGGCGCGGCGCGCAGCCTCGCCTTCGCCGCCGCCCGCCATATCTCTGCCGTGCTGGTCGATGAGACAGGGCGCGAGCATATCAGCCCGACACTCGCCGCGATGCTGGAGTAAACGACGCCGTCGCGTATCCCGGACGCGCTGCGGCGCGATGTGCCGCTGCGCAGATCCGGGATCGCTCGGGCACGCCACGTCCGCAACGGTCCCGGCTCTGCGGCGCATCGCTACACGCTGCGCCGCGTCCGGGACGCCCGCGCAAAAAAAGAAGCGGCGCCTTTCGGCGCCGCCTCGAGCAAGCATCAGGGGGCATCCAACCGCTACTTGCTGACGTAGTGCGCAGCCTTGACCGGATAATCCAGCACCGGCGGCGGCGGCGTGAAGCGGATGCGGTAGCTCAGCATCGCCGTGCGACCGGATGCCGGCACCGCGTGGCCGCCATAATACTGCGCGTAGTAGTGCTCGTCGGTCACGTTGTAGACGTTGAGCTGGAGGATCGAGTCCTTGGTGACCTTGTAGCTGGTCATCAGGTCGAGCTTCCAGTACTCCGGCACGTAGGACGTGTTGCCGGTGTTGACGAACGTGCGCGCCGCGTAGGTGACGCCGCCGCCGAGGGTCCATTCCGGCGTCACGTCGTAGGTGGTCCAGAACGTGAAGTTGTGCGGCGGCGTGTTCGGCAGCTCACGCCCGAGCTCGGCCAGGTTGTTGGTCTCGACGATCTTGGAGTCGAGATAGCTGTAGCCGACGAACACATTCCACTGATCGGTGATCTTGCCGGCGGCTCCCAGCTCAAAACCATCGACGCGGGCTAGGCCGCCGAGCTGCTGCGCGGAGTTGCGGCCCGTGTCGGCGGGATCGAGCGGAATGCGCATGTTGGTCTTCTCGATGCGGAACACCGCACCGGACAGGGTCAGCCGGCCACCGAGCACGTCGGCCTTGACGCCGACCTCGGTGGAGGTGTTCTGCTCCGGATCGAGGATCTTGGTCGGCCCCTTCGGCTGCTCCGCCAGCGTGCCGAACTCGGCCGACGGATTGAACGAGACGCCGTGCGCGGCGTAGACGCTCACGTTGGGCAGCGGATGAAACACACCGCCGACGCGCCAGCTGAACATGCCGTCGGTGCGGCTGAGCACAGTCGGCGCAGAGGTATAGTCCGTGCTGAGGTGATCGTAGCGCACCGAGCCGAGCAGCTCGAAATATTCGTTGAACTTGATCTGGTCGAAGCCGTAGACGGCAACGTTGGTCGAGGTCGAGGAGTTCGGCACGCCCCACCCGGTCTGCATGCCGCCGTATGACGTATCGACCGGATTCCACAGGCTGGTGCGGCAGCCCATGTCCAGCACCAGATCGCACAGATTGCGCCCGCCGGCGCCGTTGGCACGAACCTGGTCGCGGGTTTCGCGGGCCGCCTCAAACCCGACCGCGAACGAGTGCTCCAGCCCCCCGGTCCAGAACTTGCCGGTGAGGTCGGTCTGGTTGATCAGCATGGCGTTGTCGGTGTTGGTCAGGAAGTGCTCACGGCCGATGGTCATCAGGTCGACCGGATAGCCCGGGGAAACCGGTCGCGTAACCGTCTGGCCGTTGCTTATGGCAGTGGTGCTGTTCGCGTCACCGAGGCTGCGCGGCGATGTCACCAGCGCCGAGCGATTGACGCTGATGTAGCGCGTGGCGTTGGTAATCTTCAGGTACTTGTTGAAATCGTGCTCGAACCGTGCGGTCGCGATGTGCGTGTCGGTCAGCACGCGGTCGGCCAGCGGCCCGCTTGCCACGCCGAACCAATTGTTGCGCGGGATCGGTACCGGCGGCGTCGGCTGGCCGTTGCCATAGTAGCCGGGGCTATTCAGCGCGCCGGTCGTGGACCGATAGGACGGCGCCGGCAGATACGGGTGGCCGTAGTCCGGCACGCTGTCCTCGCCCTGGTAGATGTAACCAAAGATCGCGCGTGTGCTCGGCGAGAAATCATAGCGGAACGACGGCGCCACGCCCCAGCGCTTGGTGAACACATGGTCGCGGTCGGGCGTGGGAATGTCCTGATACATCGCGGCGATGCGGCCTGCGGCGTTGCCCTGCCGGCCATTGGCATCCATCTCGACACGATAACCGCCATGCGCCGTGCCGCTGACGGTGCCGTCGATGAAGTTCAGCGACGACGGCAGCTTCGACACGGTGTTGATCGCCCCGCCGGTGGAGCCGCGGCCGAAGGCAAAGCCTGACGGCCCCTTGAACACCTCGACGCGATCGGCGCTGAACAGGTCGCGCGTGTACCAGCCCGGATCGCGGATGCCGTCGCGGAAAATATCGCCGCGCGCCGCGAAGCCACGAATGATCGGGGTATCGCCCTGGGTGCCGCCTTCGCCGGCGCTGAAGGTGATGCCGGGCACGGTGCGCAGTGCATCTTCCATGCTGGTGAGACGCTGATCCTGGATCACCTGCTGCGTCACCACGTTCACCGTCTGCGGCGTATTGCTGAGCGGCACCGGCAAACGCGAAATGCCCACCTGCGTCGGCGCCTGATAGCCGCGCGCGCCGGAGCCGTCGCCGGTGATCGGCGTCAGCGGCGTCTCGACGGGCTGAGCCACGACCGGTGCCGGTGCCGCAGGCGCCGCGCGCCGCACCGGCCGCTGGCGCTTGGCGGTGCGCTTGGGCGCGGTGACACGGATCTGCGGCAGCTCGTCGCCGCTCGACGCCGTCTGCGCGTCGGCGCTATCGGAGATCAGCATCGCCGCGGCGATGCCGATGGAAGCGCGCGCCCACGCCACTTTCGAGACGATGAAGCCGCCGCCTTCCGTTGCACCAGATATTTCAAGATCATTCGACGCAGACGTCGTCATCGCCCAACCCCCGTAACCTGGCCGCACCCCAATGGCGACCGGTATCAAAGTGGCTCTATCACGATGATTTTTGCAGCCGCAACGCTGCAGCGCCGAGATACCAGTGATTTATAGAACTTCTAGTTTTTGCACCGCGCGAACGCGCTTCACTTTATAGGCGTTCTAAAGGCCGCATTGCTTTATCTCGCGACCACAACGAGCTACCACCATATCAGTATAACGCTGCCAATCGGCAGAGCGTGCACCACTGCACGCACTCACAACCGAAACACGGGTCCAATGATCCATCGCCTGACACGCCGCGGCCGATCGCAACCGGCCATCATCAACCTGTGGCGCTGGACGCTGGTGGCCTTGCTTGCCTGCGGCACGCCGCTGGCGCAGGCGCAGACGGTTCCTCCGCCGGCCACCGAACAGCCGACAGCAGCACCCGCCACGCCTGCGGCCGAGGCAACGGCTGCGCCGGTCGCCACGGCGCCGCTCACCACGGCTCCCGCCACCACGGCTCCCGCCACCACGACTCCCGCCACCACGACATCGGATAGCGCCGCACAGGATGCCGCCGCGCCGGTGCCGGTGCCGGTGCCTGTCGCCCAGGAGGCTGCGCCCGACACCGCAGCGCCCGCGACCGTGCCGAGCGCCGATCCCACGCTGCCGCGCGACCTCTCGCCGCTCGGCATGTTCATGCAGGCCGACATCATCGTGAAAGCTGTGATGATCGGGCTGATCTTCGCCTCGGTGGTGACGTGGTCGGTGTGGCTCGCCAAGACCATCGAGCTGTTCGCCGCGCGCCGCCGCGCCCGTCGTGATATCGCGCGGTTGGCCGAGGCCGGCGCACTGTCCGATGCCGGCGCAACCTTTGCCAGCGTCAACAGCGATGTCGCCTTGTTGTGCCGTGCTGCCGTCGATGAAATCCGCCGCTCGCACGACGCGATGAATCCCGATGGCGTCAAGGAGCGCGTCGCCTCGCACTTCAGCCGCATCGAAGCCGCCGCCGCACGACGCATGACGCGCGGCACCGGCATTCTCGCCACCATCGGCTCGACCGCGCCTTTCGTCGGCCTGTTCGGCACGGTGTGGGGCATCATGAATTCCTTCATCGGCATCTCGAAGGCGCAGACCACCAACCTCGCGGTGGTGGCGCCGGGCATCGCCGAGGCGCTGCTCGCCACCGCGCTCGGGCTGGTGGCCGCGATCCCCGCCGTCATCATCTTCAACATGTTCGCCCGCGCGATCGCCGGCTATCGCGGCCTGCTCGGCGACGGTGCGGCCGAGCTGTTGCGGATGGTGAGCCGCGACCTCGACCGCGCCGGCGGCTTCCGCCACCGCGCCGCGGCGGAGTGAACGGAGAGACGGCGTGGGCGCGCAGCTCCAGCAACCGACCGACGACGATCTTGCCCCGGTGCATGACATCAACGTCACGCCGTTCATCGACGTCATCCTGGTCCTGTTGATCATCTTCATGATCGCAGCCCCCTTGGCGACCGTCGATCTGCCGGTGGACCTGCCAGCCTCGACCGCCAGGCAGCAGCCGCGCCCCGACAAGCCGATCTTCGTCAGCCTCAAGAGCGACGGCACGCTGGCCATCGGCGATACCCCGATCAGCCGCGCGGCAATCGGGCCGAGTCTCGATCAGGTCGCCGGCGGCGACCGTACCAAACGTATCTTCGTCCGCGCCGACAAGGTCATCCCCTACGGCGAGGTGATGAAGCTGATGAACGACCTGCGCGACACCGGCTATCTCAAGATCGCGCTGGTCGCACTGGAGAAGGCGGGTTCGCCATGACGCCGTCGATCTCGTTCGGCATGACGCGCACCGAGTTGATCCGCTGGGGGACCTGCTTCGTCGCGATCTTCGCCCTGCATTGCGCCGTCGCCGCCGCGATCATCATCAAGCCGAGCGAGGGCGACGTGCTCGACGATATCGACGCCATCGAGGTCGAGTTCACCACGGCGTCGTTCGAGAACGCCCCGCCGCGCGACGTCGCGCCGGGCGAGGAGCAGATCCAGACCGACCAGGCGCCGCCACCGGCCGAGCAGGTGGTCGAAAAGAAGGAAGAGCAGCAGGAGGAGCAGGAGGTGATCCCGCCGACGCCGGCCCCCGAGCCCGAGGTCGCGCTGGCCACCACGCCGCCGAAGCCCGAGGAAAAGCAGGAAGAGCAGAAGGAAGAAAACCCTAACGCCGCGCCGCCGCTCATCTCCTCGTCGGTCACCACCGCACCGACCGCAACCGCGGCCCGCTCCGCTTCCATCGTCAGTTGGAAGCGCAAGCTGGCGCTGCACTTGCAACGCAACAAGCGCTATCCCGCCTCGGCCCAGGCGCGGCGCGAGCACGGCACCGCGCGGGTGGCATTCGTCGTCGATCGTCATGGCCATGTCATCGAGAGCCGCCTCATCAAGGGCACCGGCTCCGAGGCGCTCGATCAGGAGACCCTGGCGCTGTTGCGGCGCGCCGAGCCGCTGCCCACGCCGCCATCGGACGTGCCCGGAACGCAGTTCGCCTTTTCGGTGCCGTTCCGCTTCGACCTGCAATGAGCCTCACACCGCTCGGGCGATGGCTCGCCGGGCGCCGACAGCCGTCTCACCAAGCCCACGCCCACGCCACGGCAGTCGAACAGGCAGCGGCCGGCTTTCGCGCCCTCTCCGACGACGCCTTGCGCGCCCGTTTCGATGCCTTGCGCAAAGCGACCGCCGGCGGCCCGGCGTCGGCTGCGGCGATGGTGCCGGCCTTCGCGCTTTGCTGCGAAGCGGCGCGGCGCAGCTTGCGGCAATCGCCGTTTATCGAGCAGATCCTGTGCGGGGTACTGCTGCATCAGGGCTATGTCGTCGATATGAAGACCGGCGAGGGCAAGACGCTGGCGGCGACGCTGCCGGCCTGTCTGAACGCGCTGACCGGTCCCGTCCACATCGTCACCGCCAACGACTACCTCGCCGCGCGCGACGCAGCCTGGATGGCCCCGCTTTATCGGCTGCTGGGCCTCAGCGTCGGCCACCTCCAAGCCGATCTCGACGACGAGGCGCGACGCCGCGCCTATGCCTGCGACATCACCTATGGCGCGGCGAGCGAGTTCGGCCTCGATTACCTGCGCGACAACATGGCTTACGCCGAGGCCGACCAGGTGCAGCGCGGCCACGCCTTCGCCATCGTCGATGAAGCCGACGCCGTGCTGATCGACGATGCCGGCACGCCACTCACGCTCTACGGCGAGACCGCCGACCAGACCGGCTTCTATCACACCATCGACAGCCTGGTGGCCTCGTTGTCGCCATCCCATGTCGAGGTTGACGACAAGGCACGCCGCGCCGCACTGACCGAGGCCGGCATCGCCGCGTGCGAAGCGCGGCTCACCGCCGCCGGACTGTTGACGTCGGCATCGCTGTTCGACGTCGGCAACGTCGCGCTGCTTAATCACCTCAACGAGGCGCTGCGCGCCCGCCTCGTGCTCAAGCGTGACGTCGATTACGTCGTCCACGACGGCGAGGTGGTGATCGTGGACCGGCTGTCGGGGCGACCGATGGCCGGGCGACGCTATGCCGACGGGCTGCACCAGGCGCTCGAGGCGAAGGAAGACGTCGCGATCCATAGCGAGAGCCGCACGCTCGCCAGTGTCACCTTTCAGAACTATTTCCGGCTCTACCGCAAGCTCGCCGGCATGACCGGCACCGCGCTCGCCGAGCGCGGCGAGTTGCAGCAGATCTACGGCTGCGATGTCGCCACCGTGCCGACCCACCTTCCGGTGATCCGGCACGATGAGCCCGACCGGCTGTTCGCCACCGGCGCCGACAAGCTCGCGGCGGCGTGCGATCTCGTCATCGACGCGCACCGGCGCGGCCAGCCGGTGCTGATCGGCACGCCGTCGGTCGAAAAATCCGAAGCGCTCGCCGGCCTGTTGATACAGCGGGGCTGGACCGAGCGGTGCTTTGCGCCGGATGCACCGGCGGGTGCCGTCAGGCCGCCGGCGGACAAGACCTTTGCGGTGCTCAATGCGCGTCATCACGCCGCCGAAGCGGCCATCATCGCGCAAGCCGGCCTGCCCGGCCATGTCACCATCGTCACCGCGATGGCCGGGCGCGGCACCGACATCCGCCTCGGCGGCCGCGACGGTACGCTGGCCGCGGCCGCGCGCGAGGCCGGCGGGCTGTTGGTGATCGGCACCGAACGCCACCTCTGCCGGCGGCTCGACGATCAGTTGCGCGGGCGCGCCGGGCGGCAGGGCGATCCCGGCCGCTCGCTGTTCTTCGTCGCGCTCGACGACCCGCTGCTGCGGCTGTTCGGCGCGGCCGACAAAAGAATTGCGCAGGGCGCCGCCTCGGACGGGAGCCTGTCGGCGGCGTGGCTGCGCAAAGCCATCGACCGGGCACAACGGCTGAGCGAGGCGACCGCCTTCGAGGCGCGCAAGACCCTGCTCGATTACGATGATATCATCCATGCACAACGGATGGCCGTCTATGGCCGGCGCAACGACATTTTGCGCGGCGCCGACATGCGCAAGATGGCGCATCAGGCGCTCGCCGGCGCGATCGACGTACTGATCGACCGCTTCGTGCCGGTCGAGGGGCCGGCCGATCTCGCCGGCCTCGACCAGGCAGTGCGCAGTGAGCTAACGCTCGCGGTCCCCTTCGCGCCCGGCGAAGCCCACGGCGCGCGCGACATCCTGCGCGGCCGCATCGCGGCCTACGCCGAGCGCTGGCTTGCCGGCAAGTTCACGGCGTTCGGCGAGGCCACCATGGACACCATCCTGCGCCGCCTGTTTCTCTCGATCCTCGATCATTTGTGGGCGGAACAGATCGAGCGCCTCGACCATCTCAAGCGCGTCGTCGGCGACCGTCGCCTGTCGCGCACGGCGCGATTGCCGGAATTCAAACTCGAAGCCTTCGCGGCGTTCAGGCTGATGATGGCGACGTTCGACCGCGACGCCAGCGCTTACATGATGCGGGTCGGCATCGAGCAGACCGCGGCACAGCCGACGAAAACAGCCGCAAGCGGCTGAATCGCCAGCCGTTCTTTCAAAGCCCGATTCAGCGGCCACAACGCCACATCCTGTCCGCGATTCGCGGGCATGATCGCCTGATCGCTCCCCACCCCGTTGGCATCAGGGTTTTCAGTTTTGCAGGAACTCAACGAATTCGTCCGCACCGGCGTCGTGCTCGGCAATCATCTGATCGCGTGGGCGCTGGCGTTCGTCGTGTTCATCGCCGTGTTCATCCTCGCCGTGAAGGCGCGCCGGATCGTCACCGAGCGCCTGACCCGCAATCCCGCCGGGCAATCGCAGCAGGTGCTGCGGGTGATCGGCGCGCTGCTGCAAACCACGCGGCGGTTCTTCATTCTGGCGGTCGCGCTCGGGCTCGCCAGGCAATTCCTCGTGTTGCCGCCGCAAGCCGACCGGCTGGTATCCGGCATCGTGCTGGTCGCCGTGCTGGCGCAAGTCGGCCTGTGGGGCGGCGCCCTCGCTTCGCTGTGGGTCGACAGCTATCTCGACGACCAGCGCCGCTACGATCCGGCGCGCACCAGTGCCGCGCAGATCATCCGCATCTCGGCGCTCACCGTGGTGTGGTCGGCGGTGCTGCTGGTGGGCCTGAGCAATTTCGGCATCGACATCACCGGCCTCGTCGCCGGTCTCGGCGTCGGCGGCATCGCGGTCGCCTTCGCGCTGCAAAGCGTGCTGAAGGACCTGTTCGCCTCGCTCGCCATCATCCTCGACAAGCCGTTCGTGATCGGCGACTTCATCATCTTCGACGACCAGCTCGGGACGGTCGAACGCATCGGGCTCAAGACCACGCGGGTGCGCTCGCTGTCCGGCGAGCAGATTTCGGTGTCGAACGACGCGCTGCTCAATACCCGGCTGCGCAACTTCAGGCGGATGGAGGAGCGGCGCGTGGTATTCGATATCACCGCACACTACGGCGCCCCGATCGCGACGCTGGAGCGGTTTCCCGCCTATATGAAAACGGTGATCGCCGGCATCGACGGCGCGCGCTTCGACCGCTCGCACCTGGCCGCGTTCACTGAACTCGGCCACCGCTTCGAGACGGTCTATTACGTGCTCAGTCCCGACTACAATATCTACATGGACATTCACCAGCGCATTCTGCTTGCCGCCGCGAACTGGTTCGAGGACAACGAGCTGCAGTTCGCCCATCCGTCGCGCCGGCTGCTTATGGATCGCGACGACATCCGCGCGGCGCTGTCGGAATTGTCCGATGGCGAGGCGCCACGGCCGGCGGCGAAGATCGGCGAGCGCCGGACGGCGCGCGCCTAAGGCAGCGGAAAAGCTCCAGGCGCGGCGATTCCCCTATCGCTCGACCCGCTCCAGCACCGCCATCAGCTCGGCGATCTTCTGGCGCTGGTCCGCCTTGTCGCCGGAGGCGATGGCGTGCTCGACGCAATGGGCCACGTGATCGCGCAGCACCTCCTCCTCGACGCGGCGCAGCGCGGCGCGCACCGCGAGAATCTGCGTCACCACGTCGATGCAGTAGCGGTCGTCCTCGACCATCCGCGACAGCCCGCGGACCTGCCCCTCGATCCGTTTCAGCCGCTTCAGGCACGATGTCTTGATGTCGGTTCGCATCCCGTCTATATACCCCCCTAGGGTATTAAGCGCAAGCCGCAAACGGAGACGACGATGACGGCGCAGCCGACCGGGCCCGGGAGCGAGGCCAGAGATTCATCTAAAGGCACGTCATCGTGCTGCGGCGGGCACAAACACGGCCATACGCATGCCCACACCCATGGCGATCCCGCCGGCGACGGCAAAGTCAAGGATCCCGTCTGCGGCATGAGCATTGATCCGGCCGCCGGCAAGCCGAGTTTCACCCACGAGGGCCACACCTATTACTTCTGCCGCGAGGGCTGCCGGACAAAATTCATGGCCGATCCCGGGCGCTATCTCGGGCCGCCGCAGCCGCAGGAGAAAATGCCGGACGGCACCATCTACACCTGCCCGATGCACCCGGAGATCCGCCAGGTCGGCCCCGGAAGCTGCCCGATCTGCGGCATGGCGCTGGAGCCGGACCTCGTTTCGCTCGATACCCCGCCCAACCCCGAACTGATCGACTTCACGCGGCGGTTCTGGATCGGCCTGGCGCTGACGCTGCCGGTGTTCGTGCTGGAGATGGGCAGCCATCTGGTCGGCGGCCACGGGCTGATCGACCCAAAACTGTCGGCGTGGATTCAGTTCGCGCTGGCGACGCCCGTCGTGCTGTGGGCCGGCTGGCCGTTCTTCGAGCGCGGCTGGCAGTCGCTCGTGACGCGCAACCTCAATATGTTCACACTGATCGCGATGGGCACCGGCGTCGCCTATCTCTACAGCATCGTCGCCACCTTCGCGCCGCAGGTGTTTCCCGAGACATTTCGCGGTCATGATGGCACCGTGGCCGTTTATTTCGAGGCGGCAGCGGTGATCACCGTGCTGGTGCTGCTCGGGCAACTGCTCGAACTGCGCGCGCGGGAGGCGACCTCCGGCGCCATCAAGGCGCTGCTCAACCTCGCGCCGAAAACCGCGCGGCGCGTCGATGCGCAAGGCCACGAGCATGACGCGCCGATCGACGGCCTTCATGCCGGCGACACCATCCGCGTCCGCCCCGGCGAGAAGGTGCCGGTGGACGGCGTGATCGTCGAGGGCCGGTCCTCGCTCGACGAATCGATGGTCACCGGCGAATCGATGCCGGTCACCAAGGAGGCCGGCGCAAAAGTGATCGCCGGCACGCTCAACGGCTCCGGCGGCTTCGTCATGCGCGCCGAGAAGGTCGGCCGCGAGACGCTGTTGTCGCAGATCGTGCAGATGGTGGCGCAGGCGCAGCGCTCGCGCGCCCCGATCCAGCGGCTTGCCGATCAGGTTGCGGGCTGGTTCGTGCCGGCGGTGATCGCCGCCGCGGTCGTCGCGTTCGCCGCCTGGGCGACGTTCGGCCCGGAGCCGCGCTTCGCGCTCGGCCTCGTCGCCGCCGTCAGCGTCCTGATCATCGCCTGTCCCTGCGCGCTCGGGCTCGCGACGCCAATGTCGATCATGGTCGGCGTCGGGCGCGGCGCGCAAGGCGGCGTGCTGATCAAGAACGCCGAGGCGCTGGAGCGCATGGAGAAAG